>JAEEGL013192015.1_pt1 | contig 41439 bp, 27 predicted proteins | sample 9134231 | NCBI WGS metagenome assembly JAEEGL01 (sample SAMN16246548, study PRJNA631951) | gut metagenome | biome: gut microbiome; feature: rumen; material: fiber-attached | host: Bos | place: Iran: Karaj | collected 2018-10
ATCAGGTAGAGGGGAATCATGATGAAGTTGGAGATTTCCTTCTCGCCCTCCTTGGTATAACCATAATAGCAGTTGTTGCCAACCTTAATCTCAGTGCCTTTGAAAAGGGCAGCATATTCTTCATCACTTATGGCAGGACTGGCAACTGGGGCAGGCATGGATTGAACGCCCATGATTTCACGCTTCCACATATCTTCATGTCCATAGACATTGATGAGTTTATCCGTGTATGATTCCTGAAGGACTTTATCAGGAATCGTCTTCACAAGTTCCACGACTTCATGGATAGCTTTTGCCTGTTGTGGAATGTTTTCTTCATCAAGATTTATGACTTTTGAAGCATACCACATCACAAAATCTTGTATAGTCAATTCATCCAATTTGTCTTTTGAGACCAGGTATGAATCAGGGTCATTTTTCCAATCACCGATTGGAATTTCCTGTATAGTAACAGAAAAGCCCAAATACAATGCCAGTTTTCCGGTGCGCATAGCACTCGCAAATCCAGCTCCAAAGTGTTCTCCTTCTTTAGGAACATCACTATCCGGGATAATGTTGAGTCTGCTCGTTATGCGTTTCAGCATACTGAGTTGTGCCTCTGTCCATGAGGAGCCGAGAGGCGCAACAGTATTAGAAACACCAAGAACCTGCAAGCGCATCACGTCTGGTGCGCCCTCTACCAAATTCATCACACCTGCTTTTGATGCTGCATTCCAGGCCACATCAATACCGAACAGGCTATTACCCTTATCATATATAAGAGATGTAGAGGAGTTAATATACTTGGGAGCATTAGGGTCATGGGCAAGAATGTCGGGCAGGATCCTTGCAGTGAAAGATATGATTCGATGTTGCTTGTCACGGATGGGAATCATTATGCGACCGCGGAATGTGTCATAAACATCATCGCTCATGCTTTTCTTCTTGACAAGTCCTAATTCAAGCAAAAGGTCTTTGTCGAGTCCCTTCTCCTTCGCCCACAGAGAAAAGGAGTCCCAGCTATTGCTGGCATAACCGATACCAAATGAACGGATATACTCAATTGGCCATCGACTGGCAGCATAGTCTAAAGCTTTGTGTGACTCTTCAGTTTCTTTGAATAGATTCTCAGCAAAGAACTTGGCAGCATAGTCATTGATGATGAGCATTGACTCTCGCTTGCGTTGGTCTGCATCATCAGCCATAGAACATGAATCCTCAGGAATCTCAACCCCATACTTATTGGCCAACATCTTCACGGCTTCAACGAAGGAGATTTTAAGATATTCCTGCAAGAACTTAATCACATCGCCAGAGGCATCACAAGCGAAACACTTGTAGATGCCCTTAGCAGAACTGACGGTTAATGACGGAGTGCTGTCATTATGGAATGGGCATAGTCCTAAATAGTTCTGGCCCTTTTTGGTCAGGTGAACATGTTCACCGATGACCTCAACGATGTCAGCTCTTGCCTTAATCGTTTCGATGATACTAGAACTGATATGCATACCTTTATTTATTAATGCAGTTTCTTCTATGGCTATTCACATAATTCTCAGCTTCGAGTTGTAAGTCGTCTTGTGACTTGTGCTGCTCCTTTGAGAGCCAGGCATCAAGTTCTGACTTGACGAAATAGATGCGCTTGCCAACCTTATGATAAGGTATCATATTGTTGGATGTCCAGCCATAGATGGTTTGAACTGCGGGGTGACCAGGGATGTACTTCTGAGCTTCAGTTACATCCATGCGCTGATCATCGTCCTTATTACCTACAGATGCCGAAATCTTTTTGTTGATGGCATCAAGCTTTGCCGACAGAATCCTGTTGTCTTCGAGAAGATTCGCCATCAGCATGGGAATCATGTCAAAGGTGGGAACGCCACTCGATGTATGTTTTCTATCTTCCATATTAAATGAAATTTGATGTTAATACTTTGCGACTGCGCAGTCAGCGTTTATTTGAATTCGGCTGCAAAGATAGTGCGATAAAAAGCCCTTCGCAAGGGCAGAAAAATGGGCGAAAGTTTCCCGTATGCTGTTCCGTATTAACAACAATAAATAAATAACCGAAACTGCTTGAAATCAGGCGGTTTCAGAAACATCATTTAACAATAGGAATCGAAAATAATTGAGAAACGGAATGGCATACGGGGAACTTCCGTAGGCTATTCCGTATGAATGAAAGTTAAAAAGCCACCTATACAGTCCGCATGGGTGGCTTTGTAAAAAAGCAGTCTTTGATGGATTTATATCACATCGCTTTGAAGATTGAGTTTGATGGCTTGTGCAGCCTCCTCTTTCTTGGAGTCAACGACCTTGGCGTATATCTGCGTGGTGCGGACGTTGGTGTGTCCCAGCATCTTCGATACGGTGTAGATGTCCGTGCCCTCGGTAAGCTGGTTTGTTGCGTAGGAATGACGAAAACAATGGAACGTTATGTGCTTCTTGATACCAGCATCTGCTACCCAAACCTTGACGGGGCGATTGATATAGGAAGGATCTTGCAGCCCCTCAAACACAAGTCTGTCAGGGTCGCCAGGCTCACCGCAAATAAGGTAGGCTTGTTCTGAGATGGGCATGTATTCTACTCCTCCAGTTTTCCTTTGGGTGAAGTTGATGCGGTAGCGGTCTCCTTCTTTTGACAACTCACTCCATTTCATCTTCCGGATATCGCTATGACGGAGGCCAGTCAATGCACTAAAGAGCGCTGCTTTCTTTAGCATCGGGTATTCACAAGGTGTAGCTGCGAGTTTATTCAGTTCCTCGATAGTCAGGTACTCCCGACGGCTTTCTACTCCCGAAATGCCTTTTACCTTAGCGGCAATGTCCACGTCGAAGTAATTGTCAATGAATGCCTGATGTAAAGCTGCCTTGAAAAGCGTGAAATACGTGGATGCAGTATTTTGGGAAATGACACCTCTTTTTTTGCCACCTCGTGGAGCATTCAGCAAAAATTCCCTGACACATTCTATTAGATGCATATCAATTTGGGCAAACGGTAAAGGCTTATTCTTGTTGAACATCTTTAGCAAGTCATGGGCTCTATCCCAATTGACGCCGACGGATTTGTAGTCATTTTTGTGGCGTTTAGCAGCCTGCTTTCCAAAATATTCAATGAAGTCTTCCTGTCCTCTGGCTTTCTTTTCCACCATAGCTTGTTCGGTGTCCGAATATAGTTCCGCATTGTCGTATTCACGCTGGCGGAGGATGCGCACATTGTCGGCATAGACACACGTTTCACGATCTGCCTTTGAACGACAAACGATGATGCCGTTCACATCCCGTTTGGGCTTATAGGATTGGTAGCCGTATTCATCTAAACGAGCAGGACGGGTCTTGTCCCACAAAGGAGTTCTGATGATGCGGTTTAGATACTCGCGTTCACGGCAGGGCTTGTCATGCCCAGGCTTGAACACTGGATAGGCTTCGAGGTAAAGATACCACTCGTCACGAAGCTCCGATTTTCGGAGTCTGACGGACACTTTGGTGTGGAGCATTGCTTTCTTCATAATATATCGGATTTATAGAGATTATCGATTTCGTCTTTTGGGATATAGACGTAGTTGCCTATCTGTCTTGAAGGGATAGAGTATTTCCGTACATGCGCCCATACAGTGCTGTCGTTGATGCGATACTTCTTGCATATCTCTCCAACTGTATAACAATTCTCTGGTTCGAGGTTGTAGAGTTTGGGGATTGGCTTTGCCTTCTCTCGTTTTGCCTTTTTGCGTAGCATAAAGTTAGCTTCCAGCTCTGAACGTTTGATACGAATGAGATGTTTCCCAAAATTCATTGCTGGAATACGCCCTAATCGTATGAGACGGTACAATGTACCACGTTCTATATGGTACATGGCTACGGCCTCTCTCACCGAGATATATTCTCGGATGTCCGGCACTTGGGCTGCTATCTTTGCGAGACGAGCCTCTCTTACTTCTGCATCGCGCCTACGTTTCAAATCGACTGCGCTGCATCTTTTTGAGCAAAACTGTGAGTCAAGTTTCTTTACAAGGAAAACTTTTCCACACACTTTGCATTTTCTCTTGATTTCCAATGCAATTCCTGGCATAATTTCTTGTTCAAAATTAGATTTTGTATTTATTTATATGTATTTGTTTCAAAACTTCTACTTTTTTGTTAAGGTACAAATATGGAACACGTCTGAGATAGGAAATGATAGAAATCGATAACGAAACCCAAACCCCTTAAAACGGCAAATCCGTGTAACTCAGAGAGCTACACGGATTTGTTTTCCGATTGTTATTGTTTGTTATCTTTGGACTAATGGACCTCCTCGAAGTCAGCGTCTTGGACATCGTCAGCACCGTTGGATTGGGTGCCTTCGTTGGGTTGAGCACCGCCCTGGAAGCCGGCGTCGCCTGGGTTGAAGCCACCTGCGCCTGGCTGACCTGCACCACCTGCGGCGTACATCTTCTGAGATGCTGTCTGCATGGCCTTGTTGAGACCTTCGATGGCTGCGTCAATCTGAGCGACGTCGCCGCTGTCCTTGGCTTTCTTGAGGGCTTCGATGGCTGACTCGATGGCTGGTTTGTCATCGGCTGGCACCTTGTCGGCATTGTCCTTCATGAAGTTCTCCGTCTGGAAAATCATGCTGTCAGCCTGGTTCACCTTGTCGATGCGCTCGCGCTCCTTCTTGTCGGCATCTGCGTTAGCTTCTGCTTCAGCCTTCATGCGCTCGATTTCTTCCTTAGAAAGACCAGAGGATGCTTCGATACGGATTTCCTGTTCCTTACCAGTTGCCTTGTCCTTGGCAGACACTTTGAGGATACCGTTGGCGTCGATGTCGAAAGATACCTCAATCTGAGGAACACCACGACGTGCTGGAGCAATGCCGGTGAGATTGAAGATACCAATCTGCTTGTTCTGGTTGGCCATTGGACGGTTACCTTGCAGGACGCGGATGGTCACCTCTGTCTGGTTGTCGGCAGCGGTTGAGAACACCTCTGTCTTCTTGCATGGGATGGTCGTGTTCGACTCAATCATGGTGGTCATCACCTGACCGAGTGTCTCGATACCCACGTTCAGTGGAGTCACGTCGAGCAGCACGATGTCACCCACACCTTCTTCCTTGTTGAGGATGGCACCCTGGATAGATGCACCCACTGCCACCACTTCGTCGGGGTTCACGCCCTTTGATGGAGCCTTGCCGAAGTAGTTCTCCACGAGCTGCTGAACAGCTGGGATACGGCTTGAACCACCCACGAGGATTACTTCGTCAATGTCGCTTGTTGAGATGCCAGCGTCCTTGATGGCAGCCTGACATGGAGCGAGACATGCCTGAATCAAGTTGTGAGCCAGCGACTCGAACTTCGCACGGGTGAGTGTGGTCACGAGGTGCTTTGGCACACCACCAGCAGCGGTGATGTATGGCAGATTAATCTCTGTAGAAGAGCTGCTGGAGAGTTCAATCTTAGCCTTCTCGGCAGCCTCCTTCAGACGCTGCATGGCCATTGGGTCGAGCGAGAGGTCAACACCTTCGGCAGACTTGAAGTCGCTGACGAGCCAGTCGATAATCACCTGGTCGAAGTCGTCACCACCGAGGTGGGTGTCACCGTTGGTGGAGAGCACCTCGAACACACCGCCACCGAACTCAAGGATAGAGATATCGAATGTACCACCACCGAGGTCGAACACAGCAATCTTCATGTCCTTGTTGGCCTTGTCGATACCGTAAGCCAAAGCGGCTGCAGTAGGCTCGTTCACGATACGGCGAACGTTCAAGCCAGCAATCTGACCAGCCTCTTTTGTTGCCTGACGCTGAGAGTCGGAGAAGTAAGCAGGCACGGTGATGACAGCGTCTGTCACTTCCTGACCGAGATAATCCTCTGCGGTCTTCTTCATCTTCTGCAGAATGATGGCAGAGATTTCCTGTGGGGTGTATTTGCGACCCTCAATCTCCACACGGGGAGTGTTGTTGTCGCCCTTCACCACTGAGTAGGGAACACGTGCGATTTCCTTCTGCACCTGATCATAAGTTTCACCCATGAAACGCTTGATGGAGAACACGGTGTTCTTTGGGTTCGTGATAGCCTGACGCTTGGCAGGGTCACCCACCTTACGCTCGCCATCCTTTACAAAACCTACTACTGAAGGAGTTGTGCGCTTACCCTCAGAGTTAGCAATCACTACAGGCTCATTGCCTTCAAAAACTGATACACAAGAGTTTGTTGTACCAAGGTCGATACCAATAATCTTTCCCATAATCGTATTTGTTTTTTAGTTTTTATTCTTTATTTATTAATAATGTATTGAAAACTGCCCTACACATAAACAGGCGCAGTCGATACATCACAAAGACAAAAGCCGTGCCAGCATTCCGATACTGACACGGTTTTCCGTTTCGACTGACGGGATACTGACAATGTGGCATTATTGGCATGACATCAAATGTCAATTTGGGCACGAACCATATAAAGCCTGCACAAAATGGCTATTGCGGAACCCCTTAAACAGCAACGTCGCAGACGTAATTACAGTAACGAGCGCAACGTAATTACGTCAACGACGCAAACGTAATTTAGTTTACGACGCTGCCGTAAACCCCCTCTGTCTGTTCCCCACAAGACCATGATGGGGCAAAGTCATTTTGACCGCCAAATTAGCCAAACACCAAATAACAAATAAGAAAAAATGCACCCTTATTATATTATAATAATATATAGGGATAGAAGTAAATGGATAGGAACTATATACATATAATAGCACCCTTTCAAAACCTTATTTGGCATTTGGCGTTTGGCATATTGGGAAGATTCACCCAGAAGTGTCTTTGCACCTCCTTTCTCGGCTTTTCTTTCTTTTTTTCGTCAAATAATTTGGAGAATATCGAAAACAATCACTACTTTTGCGATGTGCTTTCAACCATGCACAGACATTTATTTGCTCAATCGCTACTCGAACTTGTCAATTGATACATCGAGCCTGTTTTTGAGGTTGTTGCGCTGCTAGCGTTAATCCTTCAGCGAATAAGTAATCGTCGACACCACACGCACTTTCTTCTTGTAGGGGAGGTCGGCATCGTCGATAGAGAATTCGCCCTGCCCTGCTTCCACAATCTTGTTGATGGTGGAGTGACTGTTCTCGGCAAACTGGCTGGCAGTCTTCTCGGCATTTCCGATGGCTTCGGCCATCATCTCGGGCTTCAACTGCTGGAACTGCGTGTATTCGTAGTTGGCATAGTCAGATTCCAGAATGACACCCATGTCAATGAGTTCGTCGACGTTCTCCCTCAACTTACTGATGAACTTGGTGTCTTTGGAAGTGACCAAGACGGAGCGGCCCACCGTGTAATGGTAGCGGGGCTTGTTGTCACCCCATGCATTGGCCAAGTTGTCAGTCACATCGTAGGTGGTGACAGAGACAGTCCCCTTGCCCTTGATTTCATGTTTGTCAAGGAACTCCTTGATGATGTCCACCTTCACATTGATGTCAGCAAAAAGCGGTTTCAGTTCGTCGCCCGACAGTTGCACAGTCAATGTCCATTTCACCTTGTCGGCATCCACTTCCCGTTCTGCCAAACCTTTCACGGTCACACGGCGGTCTTTGTTCGTGAAGTTGTCAATGCCTCCCTTGATGCACAGTCCCAGCATCAAGAGACCCACAGCCATGATGGCTGCCACAATCACTTTTTCATACTTTTGCATAACCTTCTATTTTTAAAGATTTCACACATTTCTTATGATTTCACTCACTTCAAGATGTCCTGAATGAATGTCCATGCACCCTTGCGGGACTTCACTTTGGCGAGGGTGTTGTAGCTGACAATAAACTCGGAGAGTCCTTCGCGAGGAGCACCACGATGCCAGTCGTAGGTGTAGCCGAGCTGTGTCCAAGGCAGAGCGTAAGGAGGCTCGTAAGCCATCGAGAGGTTGTAGGCGAACCACTCGCGGAAGTGGGTCTCGCCAACGGTGTAGTTCTCGTCGGCATAGTCGGGGAACGTGAGGCCGACGGTGGTAGTGGTGATATCGGGATCGAAAGCCGGACGGAACATGCCGGCAGGGTCGGCATAGAACTCGACCACGCGGTCGTAGTTGCAGTCAACACCCAATCCGAGCATCTGCGCCATTCTCACCTGAGCAGCCACGCTATCAAGGCCGACAAATTCAGCGGCACGCTGTTTCCAGTTGCAGGGCAATGCCACCCAAATGCCTGTCTGCTTCTGCGTTCTGAAGGTGTCCTCGCTCTCATAGAAAGCAGCACCTTTCTCGTTCATGAATGCAGCCACCAGCACCATCTTCTTCCCGTCGATGGTGATCCAATCCTGCGCGGGATCGTCAGGATTGATGGCAACGAGCGTGTGTGAAATCTTCGACTCATCGGGGCTTTTCGCATCGATGATGGAACGTTCGAGGTCAGCCCTCAAAGAGTCTTTGTCTTCATACCAAGCCCTCGGTGTCACGTTGTCATCGTCACCCGAAGTCAAAACGACACCCAAGTTGCAGAACAACACGAATGTCAACATCCAAAGCCCTGTTTGCTTCAGAGTTGTGCTGAGGTTTCTTTTTTCAGTCTTCATTTTCTATGATATTTAGCATTTTAATCGTTGCTTTGATAGCGGCTTCCGTCTGGTCGGCATCGAGGGCACGAGTGCGGTAAGCCTTTTCGTTATATGTCCATGAGATGGTGGTTTGCACGAGGGCATCGGTGCGACCACCTGGCGGAATGCTGACCTGATAGTTGGTGAGCCACGGGAAGGTGCGGTTGAGCTTGTCTTTGTAGATGTGGCGCACCGCATGAATGAAGGCATCATACATACCATCACCCATAGCCGACTCCTCAAACACCTCGCCGTTCACTTCCAACTTCACCGATGCCATCGGCTTCAAGCCGTATGCGGTGGACACCATGTAGGAGATGAGTTGCACCTTGTCGTCGGGCGCACTATGCTTGAGCACATCGGCCACGATGTATGGAAGATCCTCCTGCGTGATGAGTTGCTTCTTGTCGCCCAACTCAATGATGCGGTCGGTCACTCGGCGTGTCTGTTCAGGAGTGAGTTCCAAGCCCAACTCTTCCAGATTCTTGAGAATGTTCGCCTTGCCCGAGTTCTTACCCAATGCATACTCACGCTTACGGCCGAAACGCTCAGGCAGAAGGTCGTTGCAATAGAGGTTGTTCTTGTTGTCGCCATCGGCATGCACACCTGCCACCTGCGTAAAGACGTTCTCGCCAATGATGGGTTTGTTAGGAGGAATGGCGATGCCCGAAAGACTTTCCACCATCAAGGACACCTTGCCAAGATTCTCTTCGTTGATGTGTGTCTGCACATGAGCATGATCATGCAGAATGGCCTGCACCGATGAGAGCGGCGCATTGCCGGCACGTTCGCCAAGTCCGTTCACAGCGGTGTGAACGCCTCGACATCCAGCCATCACAGCCGCCAAAACATTGCTGGTGGCAAGGTCGTAGTCGTTGTGTGCGTGGAAATCGAAATGGAGGTCTGGATATCGTGCCACCATCTGGTTCACGAAGGCTGCCGTGAGTTGCGGATTGAGGATGCCCAGCGTGTCGGGCAGCATGAAACGCTTCACGCCGCTGTCCTTCAAGGCATCGATGAAGCCAAACACATAGTCGGGGCTGTCCTTCATGCCGTTCGACCAATCCTCCAGATAGAGATTGACGCTGATGCCCAACTGCTGTGCATAGTCGATGCTCCGCTTGATGTCTGCCACATGCTCCTCAAGTGTTTTCTTCAACTGAAAACGGCAATGGCGCTCGCTACCCTTGCAGAGCAGGTTGATGTTGCGGCATCCGCAGTCATTAATCCAGTCGAGCGATGTGGTGCCATCGACAAATCCGAGCACCTCCACCCTATCGAGCATATCGCCCTGACGTGCCCATCGGCAGATGCTCTTCACCGCCTCCTTCTCACCATCCGACACACGTGCAGAAGCCACCTCGATGCGGTCGACGTTCAGCTCCAAAAGGAGCATACGCGCAATCATCAGCTTCTCGTGTGGCACGAAACTGACGCTGCTCGTCTGTTCGCCGTCACGCAGCGTCGTGTCCATGATTTCTATGAACCTATCCATGATTTCTTTACAATTGGGTGTGCAAAGGTACGAGATAAATGTGAAAAGTGGAAAATGAAAAGTAAAAATTTTCCACATTTCATCACAAAGCGTTATCTTTGCAACCACAATTACTTTTTACCTAAACATAAAAAACTTTACGCACATGAAAAAGATGAGACTTGCACTTACACTTTTGGTGCTGGCATGCTGCCTGAGCACAATTGCCCAAACGAGAAGAACACCAGCCAGAAGAACCACCACAACGGCTGCTACCACCAACCTCACACCCCTCGAAAGACAAGTGGTGGGCAACCACATGCTGAGCCTGCAATGGATTTCGTGGGATTATTTCGGCACCGCCAAAATCACCAAGGAGGCTGACGGCCGCCTCAAGTGCGTAGGCGAACAGCTCTCCAAAGAGTATCCTGGCGACTACCTGAAGCTGGATGGCTACATCACCATCGTCGATGCTCTGCATCTGCAGTTCACGGGCACCATCAAGACCAAGGTGTATCACCTGAACAATGGCGAGGAGTATGTGCGAGAAGGCACCTTCGACTTCAAATCCACTCAAGGACGCAAATACTGGCGTGAGCAGGAGATGAAAGGACCCGACGGCGTGACAGATTACGTCGACATCTACTTCAAGAGAAAGTAAACACCCACTTTTTCTGCCACTTCTTTCACTTTTCTTAACCTTTCCTTGTCAATTTGCCAAGGAAAGTGTACCTTTGCCCAAAATTTTGACACAAAAACATAAAACAAACAACAGAGATTATGGGATTTAGATTTAGATCTATTCTTGTTATGCTGCTGTGCTGGCTTGGCATTGGCAGCATGAATGCCCAAGCACCTAAGGAACAACAAATTCCTGACTGGGCGGTGGATTTGGCAAAGCGCGTACAGGTTGACGGCTATGCGCAAGCAGGTTTCACTTACCAGCACACAGGTGGCTTGGACGACAACGACCAGCTCAACAAGCGTGACTACAACACATTCGAGATGAAGCGCGTCTTCCTCGTTGTCGCAGCGCCTATCACCGACCGCTGGTTTGCCATGTTCATGCACGACTTCAATGGAGGTGTAGTGCACGAATACTGGACTTCTTACCGCTTCACCAACAACAAGGCTTTCAATGCCAAGATTGGTCAGTTCAAACATGCCTACACCATCGAGAACAACATGTCGCCCACTGAGTTGGAGACTGTAGACGTTTGTTCTGAGGGTGTCACCTATTTGGCTGGATGCGGTTCCGACCGTTTACAGGGTACACAGTATGGACGTGACCTCGGTATGGAATTCTTTGGAGAAACCAACGACGGCAAGTTCGCCTACAAGGCTGCCATCATGAACGGACAGGGCATCAACAAGAAGGATGGCAACAGCGAGAAAGACTTCATCGGTCATTTGGAATTCCGTCCCACAAAGGAACTGAACATCGTCGCCACAGGTCAGATTGGTCGCGGTCATGCCGTGGATCGTTCCGTATATAACCCAGGCATTGCCGTTGGTGAAGACTACAAACGCAATCGTTGGTCAGCCGGTTTCACCTACAAGTCCCAATCCTCTCGTCTCAGTCTTCGTTCTGAATATCTGGAAGGCCGCGACAAGGATGTGACCAGCCGTGGTGTCTATGCAACAGGTGTTCTGCCAGTTGCGTCCAAACTCGACTTGGTCGGTTCCTACGATTTCTTCAACTACAATGTGAAAGAGCACATGGATCAGCACAAAGCCGTCTTCGGACTCCAATACTGGTTCTACAAGCGTTGCCGTGTCCAGTTGCAGTATGTCTACAAGAGTGCATCGCTCCAAGATTACACCATTTTCAACCCCATGGGTGAGCCTGTGGGAACAGGAAAGGCCTTCACCCACGGAGCTAATCACGCCATCATGTGCCAGATGCAGGTGAGACTGAAATAAACACATATAAACACGACTATGCTTATCAAAATTCTTCTCACCGTCATCTTCTTGGCTGTGACGGTCTATGTGGGCATCTACTCACGCAAACAAGCCAAGAATGTGGACGGCTTCGTGCTGGGCGGACGCTCGGTGGGCCCTTGGCTCTCGGCTTTCGCCTTCGGCACCAGCTACTTCTCTGCCGTCGTGTTCGTCGGCTATGCAGGTCAGTTCGGTTGGAAGTACGGTCTTGCCAGTTCATGGATTGGCATCGGCAACGCCATCATCGGTTCACTTCTCGCATGGATTATCTTGGGTCGTCGCACCAAACTGATGACCCAGCACATCAACTCGCGCACCATGCCCGACTTCTTCGGCACCCGTTTCTCCAATCAAGGCTTGCGCATCGTTGCTTCCATCATCGCTTTCGTGTTCCTCATTCCTTACACAGCAGGCGTGTATAGCGGTATTTCCAAACTCTTCGACATGGGCTTCGGCATCCCCTACGAGTATTGTATCATCATCATGGCACTCCTCACCGCTGTCTATGTGATTCTGGGTGGTTATAAGGCAACAGCCATCAATGACTTCATCCAGGGCATCGTCATGCTGGGAGGTATCATCGCTGTCATCGCTGTGGTGCTCAACAGCCAAGGTGGTTTCACTGAGGCATTCCACAAGATGAAGGAAGTGGCTCCTACAGCTCACGACCTCGAGAATCCGCTCTACAAGGACTTCCAGCCAGGCGACTTCGCTTCATGGTTCGGTCCAAACCCAATGAGCCTGTTGGGTGTGGTGGTATTGACCTCGCTCGGCACTTGGGGACTTCCTCAGATGGTCGGCAAGTTCTACTCCATCACCGACGAGAGCGCCATCAAGCGTGGCACTATCATCAGCACCATCTTCGCCTTCATCGTGGCTGGTGGATGTTACTTCCTCGGTGGTTTCGGCCGTCTCTTTGGCGAACCAGTTTGGAATGAGGCACGTCACAACTATAAGTTCGACGACATCATCCCCACGATGCTCGACACAGCTGTCAACTCCGACCTTCTCATCGGTCTTGTCATGGTGCTCGTGCTCTCAGCTTCGATGTCCACACTGGCATCTCTCGTGCTGACATCTTCATCCACCATGACCCTCGACCTCATCTATCGCGACAAGCGCGCTACTGCCGACGAGGTGAAAGGTGGTGAGATTGACGACGAAGTGGCAGAGAAGATTGAGCGTCGCAAGGTGGTCATCATGCGTGTGCTCATCGTCTTCTTCATCGTGATTTCCGTGCTCATCGCCCTCAATCCTCCAACCTTCATCGCCCAGCTCATGGGTATCAGTTGGGGAGCTTTGGCAGGTGCCTTCCTCGCACCATTCCTCTTGGGTCTCTACTGGCGTGGCGTCACCACCGCCTCCGTCTGGGCCTGCTTCATTTGGGGCGTAGGCTTCACCGTGGTCAACATGATTCTCGGCAACCCCATCAACCCCATCGACTGCGGTGCCATCGCAATGGTCGGTGGCTTCCCCGTTGTCTTGATTGTCAGCCTTGTAACCAAGAAACTACCACAAGCAAAACTGGACAGCATCTGGAAGTGCTACAAGTAAAACTGTATTGAAGGCTTTCAGTTTAGAAGTCTTATAAATCCATAACTATAAAAAAAGCATCCCCACGGAGCAATAACTTCGTGGGGATGCTTTTTTATAGTTAAAGATAACTTTGGAGGTGAACCTCTCCATCGCCCGTAACTACAGGGTGAGCGAGAAAGCACGTTATGATAGAAACTAGCATGTGGGAAGATGCTACAATGGTAGATGCGCGATGTGCTCCACCATGCCGTCGGGCATCGATTTCAGTTTTTTCTTCCTTGTCATTCCGTTCATTTCTCGGCGGAAACTGTCAAGCTGTTCTTGCGTCAGATGGTAGGTGTGTTTGCCGTAGTCTTCAAGTTCGAAAGACTTGACGCGGAGGAAGCCGAAACGCTCGAAGTAGGGAGTCAGGTTGTAGCCGGTCAACAGTGATACCTTGCGGATGAAGTTGAAGACGTATGGCACGATGTTCGTTGAGTCAGGCGAAACGTCGGAATAGCGTAGCGTTTCGTAAAGGTCGGGCAGGAAATCAGGCATGTCGGCCTCGGTCGTGAAATAGTGGCAAAGCTTCAGGAAGGGACATAACTGCTCGAAAGCATTCTCATGGGCTTCGTTCTGTTGAAAGATACAATCATCGGTCTCTCCGTCTATGTATTGCTCCACAGCGTGTTCCAGTCCCCAGCGTTTGCCTTCTTCGAGGTCTTTATATTGGTAGCCCATGCGCATCAGGCTATAGTAGGCGTTCAGGTTGTTGGTCACCTCGCTCACACCGCCCCAACAGAAGTAGGGCTGCAACTGGTGCTGATGTCCCCACTCATGAGCCAGTCCCCAGATGGTCTCCGAGTCTTTGAAGCGCAACGAGCGGCAGTTGAGCAGCGGGCGTTCCAAGTCAATGTGGGCGCTAATGCCTAACCCGTCCTGATACAGACTGCCGAATGTGAAGTTGACGTACAGCAGACTGCGATTGCGGGGCGTCCGTCCGTACTTCTCCATGCCCACAAGCTGTTGCTGCCACGTCATCAGCGAATCGAGGATGCCCATGTACTGACAGTAGCCGGGCGACTTGCCATCGTCGGCCTTGCAGAAATCGTGCATCCCCGCCGAAGTCCAGACGGCGTGAACCTTGCGGCTCACCACATCGATGAAGCGCGAGGGTGCCGCGGCTGTCATCCTGTGCATCTGCTCGTCGGTCATGTCGGGCGTCAAGTAGCCGTTGACGGTTCCGCCCACGAAATGGACGCGGATAGCTGGGAGGTCGGCGGCATGTCCCTCGGAGAAATAGGCGACATAGGCCAGCCCCGGCCACGAACTGTCGTGGTCTATGACGTTGGCACCGTTCTTTAGATGGTAAGTGAGTATTTCGGGCTTGCCACCGTCGAAGTTCTTGCCTGTTCTCCCTGCATACCAAGCCACCACTTTCAGGTCGGCAGTCTCTCCGTCGGGCAGTCCGCTCACCATGACCAAGTGTTTCCCAGGCTCCATGACGATTCCCGTCACGCCCTGCAATTGGTCGTAGAACTTGTTGGGAGTACGCCATTCCTTGGCCAGCCATTGTGGATGGTCGTAGCAGTCAAACGTGGCCACACGGTAGGCGGTTTGATAAGAGCCGTTCTTCAGTTCTTTAGCCAACTCGCGATAGATGGGGATTTCCATACGCTCAATGTCCTCGTTGCTCACGCCGGGTTTCAGGGCAGTATAGAGGTCGTCGGCAAAGAGCGGGCAGTCCTTCAGGCTCCCCCCGTCGCGAAGGAAACGCATTTCAGCGCATGAACCCAAATCGCCCATGCCGTGCAGTACACGGAACATGATGGCTGTCGGCTTGTGGAGTCCCCCTTCGAAGCGGACGGTCTTCGGCTCCATGTTGCTCTCCCAAGTGTAGCGGCCAGCGAGACGGAAATCCGTATCAGTGGCAGTCTTCACCAGCACCTCCGCTTCTGTCACGTAACCATTGGGCGAACCGTCCTGACGTGGGACATACACCAAGCGGTCAATCCGCTCCACGTCCTCAAACTCATACACCAGTTCTGCGGGCGTCTCTGGTGTCACCTTCTTGTGTTCAGGGTAATAAGCCGAGTGCCATAACGTGTTCTTATCTCCGTCAAGCGAAAATTCCACACTTGCCCTTGCATTCTCCTGATGGTTGTTGTCGTGGCAACGCACCGGCACGATATGAGTATCTCCCGGCAAGCTCTCGTTGCATTTCTGCCATGTCAATTCTTGCGCTGTTGCTGGAAGTATTACAAGGGCAAGCAGCGCTGTTATAATGTTTTCCTTTTTCATGTTCAATATAGTTTGATTTCCGTGTTATGTATTCTTTCTTTTATGGCTTTGTGGGCACAAAGGTAGTGAATATTAGCGAAATAGCATGGACAGAGAATAAAAAAGAAACAAAGATTACGGAAGAACAGATTTTGCAGCACCTTTGCCAAGAAACTGCCACAAGCAAAACTGGACAGCATCTGGAAGTGCTACAAGTAATAGCAAAAGATTACAGCTTATCAGCTTTATAAACAAGAAGGGGGGACGATTCGATTGAATCGTCCCCCCTTCGTATTATGTTCTGTCAATAATGATTTATCCCCTCTGGTTGTAGTCAGCATTGAGTTGGTTCATGGCGCTCATGAACTTGTGCAGATATACCAGTGGGAGGACACCAACACAGGAGCCCAGTACGCACCAGAGCCAGTAGTCGGATGCACTGAAAGAGTATGGGATGCGACGGCGCTGGAGTTCGTTGCCGATGCGGTTGCTGATGCAATGGAACCAAACAAGGCAAGCAATGCCGCCTGTCAGCCAAGACAGAATCAATGCAATCAACAGGAAGTTGGATGTCTTACGGCCATCGTACTTGCTGGCCACAATGTTGATTTCCTTGGAAATCTTCGTGAAGATGACAAGGTTGTAGATGCCAAAGGTGAGGGCACCGAAAAGAATCATCTTGGCGAGGCTACGATTGATAGGCAGTTGTTTCTCTGGCACAAAAGGTGCGGGTTCTTCTGCCTTCACTTCAACAGGCTGCACATCTTCGGCTGGTGCTGCCTCTGGAGCCTCGTCAGTTGCTTCCACATAAGCGGGTTCTGGAGCAGGTTCTTCAGCAGGAGCAGGTTCCTCTGCAACAGGAGCAGGTTCTTCAGCTGGTGCGGGTTCTTCCACAGCAGCGGCAAACTCTTTAACCACTTCTGGAACTTCTACAGTTTCGGGCTGTTCAACCTTACCTTCCACGAGGTTTTTCTCTTGTTCATTAGTTGTTTCCATGTTCTCTGATGTTTTAGGGGTTAATAATGATTGTTGCTCATAGGTCTCTATTTTCTCCTTATTAGACAGCAAGAAGTCTATGTCATCATAAGCATTCATGAGGCAATACTTCTTGTATGAGTTGATGTCGAAGTGCTCAGAATTGCCTGTGGCGATGTTGGTCACCGTCTGATTGGGCACATCCACCTTCACCTCTGTTTGTGGGTTGGCAGCAATGCTGTCGAAGAGTTCCTGCTGAAACTTCTTGCTGACGATGACTGGAAGCACAAAGCAGTTGAGGAGGTTGTTGCGATGAATATCGGCAAAGGAACTGGAGATGACGACACGAACGCCATAGCCAGCAATCGCCCATGCTGCATGTTCGCGGCTGGAACCCGAGCCCCAGTTCTGACCGCCTACGATAATCTCATGCACACCCTTGCGAGGTGCTTCTGCATACTCAGGTTGGTTCATCACGAAGTCTGCCACTGGTTTCCCTTCAGCATCGAAACGGAGGTCGTGCATGAAGGCATCACCGAAAAACTTGGGGTCACGCGTGGTGCTTGCCAAGTAACGGGCAGGGATGATGAGGTCGGTATTGCAGTTGTCAATCTGAATAGGAATGCAGGTTGACTGGATGATGTCGAATTTTTCTTTCATAATAATAAAAGACCCTCTCCCCAACCCTCCCCCGTAATGGGGAGGGAGGCCATCCGGCCAGCTTTTTCGATTGAGGGCTATTAAATGATTATATTATCTTTCCTATTCCCTTACATCCCGCATGGTCTCCCCTCCCCATTACGGGGGAGGGGCAGGGGGAGAGGGTCTGCTTATTTTCTTGGGTCTGTTACTACTCCTGTGATGGCTGATGCAGCCACAACCAGCGGTGAAGCAAGAATGGTGCGGGCACCTGGACCTTGACGACCGACGAAGTTGCGGTTGCTGGTAGAAATGGAGAGTTTTCCTGCTGGCACCTTGTCGGGATTCATGGCGAGGCACGAAGAACAAGATGGCAGACGGAGTTCAAAGCCTGCTTCTTCCAGAATCTTGTCGATGCCTTCGTCGATGATTTGCTGACGAACAAGCCAAGAGCCCGGAACGAGCCAAGCCACCACATTGTCAGCCTTCTTCTTGCCCTTCACCACAGAGGCAAAGGCACGGAAATCTTCTATGCGACCATTGGTGCAAGCACCGAGAAAGCAGTAATCCACAGGCACTCCTTCGAGTTTTTGTCCGGGTTCGAACTGCATGTATTCAAGCATGCTGAGGAACTGCGAACGGTCAGCCTCTGGAATCTCTTCAAGTGTAGGAATCGCCTCATCAATGGCGATACCAGCACCTGGGTTTGTTCCGTAGGTGATGCGTGGAGCAATGTCCTCGGCACGATAAGTCACCTCCTTGTCGAACACGGCATCCTCGTCCGAGCAGAGTTTCTTCCACTCTTCCACAGCCTTGTCCCAATCAGCACCTTTGGGTGCATATTCACGTCCTTTCAGATAAGCGAAGGTGGTTTCATCAGGAGCAATCAGACCTGCACGTGAACCCATCTCTATAGAGAGGTTGGAGAGCGTCAGACGTCCTTCCATGCTCATGTTGCGAACAGCAGAACCTGCATACTCAACAGCATAGCCAGTAGCACCCGAAGTGGTCATCTGCGCCATGATGTAGAGTGCCACATCCTTAGCGGTCGTGCCCTTGGGGAGTGTACCTTCGATGTTGATGCGCATGGTCTTGGGCTTGCTCTGGAGGATGCACTGTGATGCCAGCACCTGTGCCACTTCACTTGTTCCGATACCCATTGCAATAGCACCCACCGCACCATGTGTAGAAGTGTGGGAGTCACCACATACGATGGTCATGCCAGGCAAAGACAGCGCCTTCTCTGGACCCACCACATGGATGATGCCGTTGTCCTTCGTACCCATCGCAAAGTGCTTGATGCCGAACTCCTCGCAATTGGCTTTCAGCGTCTCCACCTGCTTTCTTCCTACGGGGTCGTTGATGACCTCCTGCTGGTCAGAAGGAGTGTTATGGTCAGGCATTGCCACCACATGGTCAGGGCGGAACACCTTGATGTTCTTATCTCTCAATGTGTCGAACGCCTGCGGACTCGTCACCTCGTGTGCATACAAGCGGTCGATATACAATTGTGTGGGACCGTCCTCCACGTTCTGCACGACGTGGGCATCCCATATCTTATCAAAGAGAGTAGACCCTCTCCGCCCTGCGGGCACCTCCCCCATAATGGGGAGGGAACCATCCGGTTTGTTTGTATTCTCGTATTCTTTCATAATGATAAATGTTCTTTTATTCTTTTAATTACTTGTTCTGCTGAACAGAAGACTTCTTCATTGGTGAAACGCACAATAGAAAATCCCATTTGTTCAATTAATACAGTCCTTATTCTATCTTCTTCTATTTGGGTATCTACAAAATGATAGCCCCCATCAACCTCCACAATCAGCTTTTTCTCCAAACAAATGAAATCTGCAATATAATCGTAAACAACATATTGCCGTCTGAATTTGACGCCTAAAGCACCACCTTTCAGTAATCGCCAAAGATATCTCTCGGCCTCGGTCGGATGTTCCCTGTTTTTCCTTGCGAAATCCTTCAATAGCGCATACTTATCTGGACTTGCTGTTCGGAAATACGGAGGTGCCTCATACTGTTCCATCACTGTCGAATCACACCCCGCATGGTCTCCCTCCCCATTATGGGGGAGGGCTGGGGAGAGGGTCTTTTAACCTCTGAATTTATTGATACAGTCAATGTATGCTTCGACAGAGGCAGTGACGATGTCGGTGTTGGCACCAAAACCATAGTAGAGGTGACCGTTGTTTTCCACCTGCATGTGCACCTTACCCATGTCGTCGGAGCCCTTCGAGATGGCCTGGATAGTGAACTCCTTGAGCGTCATCTTGCGCTTGATGATGCACTTCAGGGCATTGATGGCAGCATCCACAGGACCATTGCCCGATGCAGCGGCCTCAAAGTGTTCGTTCGCCACCTGCAAACCCATAGAAGCCACTGAACGGACGCCCTTACCTGTCGTCACTTGCAGATAATCCAGTTTCACGTTATGGGTGGCACTGCGCTCTGCACCTGCCAACACGAGGATGTCGTCATCCGTCACTTCCTTCTTCTTGTCAGCCAACTTCAAGAATTCCTCATATATCTTGTCGAGTTTCTCGCCTTCCACTTCCACACCATTCACACTCAGGCGATGCTTCAACGCAGCACGACCGCTTCGAGCCGTCAGCACGATGGCGTTGTCGTCGATTCCCACCTCCTTGGGATCCATGATTTCGTAAGTCGATGCGTTCTTCAGCACACCGTCCTGATGGATACCGCTTGAATGGGCAAACGCGTTCTTACCCACAATCGCCTTGTTAGGCTGCACGGGCATATTCATCAGCGAGGACACCATGCGGCTTGTCGGATAAATCTTCGTCGTGTTGATGTTCGTCTCGATGCCGAGGTCGGGGTGGGTCTTGAAAATCATCGCCACCTCTTCCAGAGAAGTGTTACCGGCACGTTCGCCGATACCGTTGATGGTCACCTCCACCTGACGCGCACCACCCAGCACACCTGCAACGGTGTTGGCTGTTGCCATGCCGAGGTCATTATGGCAGTGGGTCGAGAGGATGGACTTGCCAGCGGCAAACGCATCCACGTGCTCATAGAGGTACTTGATTTTCTCGTGATATTCGTTCGGCACACGGAAGCCCGTCGTGTCTGGGATGTTACAAACGGTTGCACCAGCCTTGGTCACAGCATCAATCACACGAGCCAGATACTCATTGTCCGTGCGACCGGCATCCTCTGCATAGAACTCCACATCCTCCACGTAACGCTTGGCATACTTCACGGCAGCCACCGCACGCTCAATGATTTCCTCGGGAGTCGAGTTGAACTTGTACTTGATGTGTGAAGGGCTCGTACCGATACCCGTGTGGATACGCTTGTGCTTGGCATACTGCAAAGCCTCCACAGCCACGTCAATGTCCTTCTCCACTGCACGGGTCAACGCACAGATGGTAGGCCACGTCACTGCCTTCGAGATTTCAACCACACTGTTGAAATCGCCAGGGCTGGAGATGGGGAATCCAGCCTCGATGACATCCACACCCAACGCCTCCAACTGCTTAGCCACCTGAATCTTCTCAACCGTGTTGAGCTGACATCCAGGCACCTGCTCGCCATCGCGGAGCGTCGTGTCAAAAATAAATAATCTATCTGCCATAATTAAAGACCCCCACTGTCCTTCATCTCCCCCCTCCATGGGGAGAGCCATCCGGATAGTTTCTTAAGGAGGCATTTTTTTATTATTATATTATATTTCCTATTCCCTTACATCCCGCATGGTCTCCCCTCCCCATTACGGGGGAGGGGCAGGGGGAGAGGGTCTTCTTATAAAAGTAAAACCTTCCCCACAGCCATGAGAAAGGTTAAACATAATTCCGTATCGTTATGCTTGACAGCACACACGCACCTTTCTCACCTCCGACCCTGTAAGTGACTCCGTCGAGCCAAAGGTTCGTAGTGCCAAAAGGTTTAGAAGCGATGAGTTGCTATACGTTGCCATTTATTCAAATTTGACTGCAAAGGTAACACATTCTTTCAAAACAACCACTTTTTTTGCCAAAAAAGTTTCAAAAACATGTCTGACACATCAGAATCTTTGACATTTAAGGGCTATTTCGTTCATGTACCTCGCAGATGTTCTCACTCCATCTTGCCTGCCATGCGCATGCGAGCAGCAGCCGGGGTTGGCGGAGATATGATGTCGGCAGTGTTCTCCACGTTCTCCATCGGCGTGAAGTACGAGGGCGAAATCAGCGCCACCTTGTCGCCCGTCTTCAGATAGGCAGGTTGCACGCAGTTCAGCACTACCGGCTGGTCGGGGTTCGTGTTGTCATTATCGTCGCTGCACGAGGCCAACATGAGGCCGCAGAGCACGAACATGGCCAATCTTCTCACACGAGCAGAGAGCGCCCATCGCATCATTCTGTTCATAATGTTTGTCTGATGTGATATTTGTGTTACTTATATTCTAATTCGGCTACAAAAATACGATAATTTTCGGAAACCCATGTCTTTTCACGCATATTTTTCAAGAACTTACGGGTCAGGACGACACTTTCCCCACGAATTGTTACATTTTCCATGATATGAGCGACCGCCACAACCTCAACGATGGGAGTGTAAGAACCTCAACGATGGAAGTGTAAGAACTTCAACGACGGAAGTGTAAGAACCTCAACGACGGGAGTGTAAGAACCTCCACTGACTCAGTGTAAGAGTCTCCATCAGGGTAGTGTAAGCGATAAACTCGATTCCTTGTTGGAATTGATCAATTCGTAGAAGGAATTGATGAATAAGTAGAAGGAATTGATCAATTCATAGAAGGAATTGATGAAGAGAATTTGGAAGCGAAGTGAAAAGTGCCACCTTCGCGGCAAAAAGGGCGAAGGGGCGTGGAAACTTCCAAATTGCCAATGCAAAGATACGGATTTTTTTCGACTTTGTCAAGTGTTTTTCTCCTCATGCGCGTTTTTTTGAGTCAGAGCCCCAATAAATTTGGTATTTCTCTCACTTAATCGTAACTTTGCCCCCATAATCACATACAACAACATGAAAACTATCATCAAAACCCTCATCGCAGCGACATGTTGCACCGCATTGGCAACATCCTGCAACAACAACACACCCCAAATAGCAGAAATGGCACAGCAAGCACTCAGCACTGTGGGCAACCCCTACATGCCTCTGTGGGAACACATTCCCGACGGAGAACCATACGTGTTCGAAGACCCCGACCACCCCGGAAAGTTCCGTGTATATGTTTATGGCTCGCACGACAACATGGTGACGGGCTACTGCGGACGCGACCAGGTCGTGTGGTCGGCCGCGATTGACGACCTGACCCAATGGCGATACGATGGCGTCATTTTCAGCGTGGACAAGAATGCCAACGGCGAGCCTTTCGACTCCGCCGGCACGGCCGATGTGCTCTATGCACCCGACGTGACGCTGGTGGTTGCTCCCAATGGCGAGAAGACCTACTACCTCTACCCCAACAACCAGGAGGGAGGACGAAATGGCATGGTGGCAAAGAGTGCGCGTCCCGACGGCCCCTTCGAAGTGTGCAACTGGAGCAAGCAGAATCCTAACGAGACAGACGGTGTGCTGCGTTTCGACCCAGCCGTGTTTGTCGACGACGACGGCCGCGTGTACGGCTATTGGGGCTTCGAACGCTCCTATGCTGCCGAACTCGACCCTGAAACGATGGCGACGGTGAAACCCGGCACCCAGATTGTGGAGGACATGATTTCGGGGCGTTACCAGCCGGGCAAGTTCCGTTTCTTCGAGGCCTCGAGCATCCGCAAAATTCAGGACAAATACATATTTATATATAGCCGCTTCACAGAGGAAGGCGAATTTGGCCTGCCTATGTCGAACTACACGCTGGCATACGCATACAGCGACCAGCCGCTGGGACCATGGACCTACGGAGGCACCATCATCGACGCACGTGGACGTGAAAGAGATGAGCAGGGCAACATCATCGCCTCAGCCACTGTGGATGGCAACACCCACGGCAGCATTTGCGAAATCAATAACCAATGGTATGTGTTCTATCACCGACAGACAGGCACCGATGAGTATGCCCGTCAGGCGATGGTGGCTCCCATCGAGGTGAAGGTGGAAGAAGGGCTCGGCGGCAAGGTGGAGATTTGCGAGGCTGAATACACCTCGGAAGGTTTCTCGCTCAACGGACTCAATCCACAGGAACGCCACTCGGCAGGCATCGCTTGCTGGTACACAGGTCCCAAGGTGGCCGTACACGAGTGGCCCAACAACACGTTCTATGGTTCGTATGTGGCAGCAGGTTACGGAACGGACGACAAGTTCGATGCGCCCTACGAACTGCGCAACAACACCAACGACGTGGTGAACAACACCGACGGTTCCATCGTTGGCTACAAATACTTCAACTTCGACCTCACACACGACAGGAAAGACGTCGTGCTGCAAATCAACCTGACACCCGAGGGCATCAACGGCACCATCGAAATCATGGCTGGCGTCCCTTGGACATCGAGAGGCGGACGACTGCTGGGCACCATCGAACTGAAGGCCGACATGCCTAAGAAGCCAACGGAAGTGTCAGCAGAACTGCCCATCATCGGCGAACTGGAAGGCAAGTGCGCCATCTTCTTCAAGTTTAAATCAGACACGAAAGAGAAGTCGCTCTGCACCCTGCACGACTTTGTATTTAAATAATTAATTCAACTTTCGGAAGTTACCGGTTCTTTGCGGGCAAAGCGCTACGCGATGGCGCTCAGAAGTTAAAGGAGTTATAGGAGTTAAAGCCTATACTCTGTCAACTGTGGAGAGGAGTTTTCACGCCAGCATTACATTCGGCTTTAACTCCTCTAACTCCTTTAACTTCTTTAACTCCAAGAAAGTGGAGCTTGCGAAACTTTAGCTCGACGAAGTCAAACTTAAGTAATTAACAATTGATGAAAACAAGACTTTTTGTGATGACACTTATGGCTGCATCAATGACTGCAAATGCCCAAACCATGGGCATCCGACTGGAGAACATGGACAGGACGGTGAAGCCTGGCACGGACTTCTACGAATATGCCTGTGGAGAATGGATGAGGAAGAATCCGCTGAGACCTGAATTTTCGAGTTACGGCAGTTTCGACGTCATCGTGGAGGAGAATCAGAAACGCATCAAGAGCATCATCGAAGGATTGGCTCAACAACCACAGCAGAAAGGGTCGTTGGGACAGAAGATAGGCGACCTCTATGCCCTCCGCATGGATTCTGTCCGCCAGAACAAAGAGGGCGTTGCACCTGTGATGGTGGATCTGAAGCGTGTGGCAGCCGTGAAGACGACAGCAGAACTGATGGCTCTGGTGAACCAGATGAACACGGAAGGTGTGGGATTTGGCGAACTGTGGGGCTATGGTGTCGGTGCTGACATGATGGCATCGACGGAAAACCTGCTGGAAATCGGACAGGGCGGCTACTCCATCGAACGCGACTATTACGTGAAGGATGACGAGGCGAACAAGAAAATTCTGGAGGCATACAAGGCACACATCGTCAAAATGTTCCAACTGGTTGGAGAGAAGCCTGCCGACGCGCAGAAGAAGATGGAGAACATTGTGGCGTTGGAGATGCGCATGGCGAAGGCTGGACGTGATAACGTGGCGCTGCGCGACCCTGCCTCGAACTACCATAAGATGTCGTTTGCCGACTTCGTGAAAGAATATGAAGGTTTCGATTGGAAGACCTACTTCGACATGCAGGGACTCACCGACATCGACTCCCTCTCGGTGGGTCAGCCCGAAGCGGTGAAAGAAGCGCTTGCCGTACTGAAGGACACGCCTGTGGAGGTGCTGAAAGACTTCTTCCAATGGCAGATTCTCGACTCGGCAGGCGGCATACTGGGCGATGAGGTGTATGAAGAGGTGTTCGACTTCAACGGACGCATCCTCACGGGTGCGAAGGAGCCTCGTCCACGCTGGAAGCGAGGTGTCAGCATGGTGAATGGCGTGCTGGGCGAAGCTGTTGGCCAGATTTATGTGGAGAAGTATTTCCCACCTGCCAACAAGACCCGCATGGAGGAACTCATCAAGAACCTGCAAATTGCATTGGGTGAACGCATCGACGCACAGGAGTGGATGAGCGAATCGACCAAGAAGGCTGCACATGAGAAACTGGATGCCTTCTATGTGAAAGTGGGCTATCCGAACAAGTGGCGCGACTACTCGAAGATGGATATTGACCCTGCAAAATCGCTCTACGAAAACATGAAGGAGGTGGCCAAATGGGCACATGCCGACATGCTGGAACGCCGATGGAAGAAACCCGTGGATAGGGATGAATGGCTGATGAATCCGCAAACGGTGAATGCCTACTACAACCCGACCACCAACGAGATTTGCTTCCCTGCAGGCATTCTGCAATATCCCTTCTTCGACATGGAGGCTGACGATGCCTTCAACTATGGCGCCATCGGTGTGGTCATCGGTCACGAGATGTCGCATGGATTCGACGACCAGGGACGCCAGTTCGACAAGGAAGGCAACTTCCGCGACTGGTGGACGGAAAACGATGCAGAACTCTACAAGCAAAAAGCGCAGCAGATGAAAGACTTCTTCTCTGCCATCCTGGTGCTGCCCGACCTTCACGCCAACGGTGACCTCTGCTGCGGCGAGAATCTGGGCGACCACGGCGGTTTGAAGTTCGCCTACACAGCCTTTAAGAATGCCACCAAAGAGCATCCGCTGCCCGTAAAGGACGGCTTCACTCCTGAGCAGCGTTTCTTCCTTGCATACGCAGGCGTGTGGGCAGAAAACATCACCGAGGAGGCCATCCGTCAGCAAACCACAGCCGACCCCCACTCTTTGGGCAGATGGCGTGTGAACGGTGCTCTCCCACTCATCGACGCATGGTACGAAGCCTTCGGCATCACCGAAAGCGACCCAATGTTTGTGCCGAAAGAAAAGAGAATCAAGATTTGGTAACTACCCTTTCACCACATTCGTGCCCAGCGCAAACGCCTTCTCCATGTTGCCTGTGGTGCTGAAAATGTCTGCCTTGGCTGAGATATTGTCAAGGTAGTTGATGAGTTGTGCCTCTGGAATACAAGGAAGGACAGGACTGCCAAACTCCAGTTGGCCGTGGTGCGCAAGGACACAATGCACGATGAAGTTGATTTCGCGCTTGTCAGCCTCAGAAACCTTTCCGTTCTTTTCGGCAAAGAAATCGCGCAACAGATTGTTCAGATAGTTGGCCGACATGTAGATGTGACCCAGCAGATAGCCGTTCTCCGTCTTCTCTCCCTCCACATTGTACTCGCACAACTTGCCCCAGTCGTGGAACAGGATTCCGATGATGACACGCTCCACTTTCAGTTCGTCAGGATAAGGATAGACGGGATAGATGCCCTCCAGCAGATGCAGCATCTGCCACGTATGGTTCAGCAATCCGCCAGGGAAAGCGTGATGCACACTTGTGGCAGCAGGGTATTTGCTGTACTTCGGGAAAAGGTCGTCAGCATACGTGTCGATAAAGCCCATCAACTTTTCATCCTTGCAGAAGGTGAGCAACTTCTCGATGGTAGCATCCCATGCCTCACGCTTGATGGGACGAGGCACAAGATTGTAGAGCGGATGCCCCTCCTCTGGAAACGTCTTCACCAGCATGTCCATGTTCGTGGCAGACTTCTTCCCCTGATTGTCACGGATGTTGAGAAACGCCACAAGTTGCCCCACTTTGGGTCCTGACAACTTGGGCACGTCAAACACACAGATGTTCTCCACCCCCTCCAGATTCGCCACCTTCAGGTTCACGTAGGGAGAGTTATTCCGAGCCACCGCATCCTGACGGCTCAACACAATATATTCCTTTGCCATATTTGATAGTTATTTGATTACGCCGCAAAGGTACAAAAATTGAAGAATTGAAAAGTTGAAGGATTGAAGTTTTTTAATGATCAACTGTCAATTTGAACGCGTAATGATAGGATTTTTTACCATCGATGGTGTATTGAGGCAAGGTACGAGCACCCCATGTATCAACGCCACCCACACCGTGAACATTCATGTCGATGTTGAGATTCACGAACTGGCCACGCTCCACCTCATGCGGATGCCCTGCCCCTTCAAGGTTCTCTTCGCCATAATCCCATGCACGGATGCAGAGGGGCTGCAAACCCTCAATGCGGAGGGTACGTTTCTGAGAGGAGATGTTGAACCAACGCACATCTGTTCGGCAACTGTTATCTTGCGGATGCAAATACTCCGTCTCGTACTCGCTGAGCGGCATCCGATATTTTCCGATAAAGGCACTGCGCTTACGGTCAGGGTAGTTCTCCCATGGGCCCCTGCCGTGATACTCGATATTGGTCATGTCGGCAGGAATACGCATCCGCATACCCAACTTCGGCATCACGGGATTGTCGCTTCCTGTGGGATGATAATCCACTTCCACCAGGATGCAATGGTCATTGATGACGGTGTAGTTCACGGTAACATCCTTGGCCTCCTTCCACACCGCAGTGCGTCTCGCAAAGCCAGCGGCATGCTGATTGTCATTTTCAGGTTTCCAGAAGTAAGGTTCGAGAGGTGCCTGCAGCATCTCCTGTCCATCGATGAGCCATGAGGTGAGCCTGTTGCCCTCGATGGTGATTCCCTTAGAGCGCCCTTTGGTGGCAGATGCAGGAGCCTCTGGAAAAGCATAGGGAGTGAGCACAAACTGCTCGCTGGCCACAACGAATCCCTTCTTTGCCCAAGGCTTGTCCTCCTTCAGACGAGCATAGACGTTGAGCAGACGTTCCCCGTCAATAATGACGGTGTCGCAAGTGATAGCGTACTCGTTCGGATTGGTGAAGGAGTCGCGATTGATGATACTGAGACGCCCCTTCTCCAACTTGAAACTAAGGGGTTGATAGACGTGCTGCACCTCGTAGTAGTGGGGATGCGGTGTACGATCGGGAGCAACAAGTCCATTGATGCAGAAAGCCCCGTCGTTAGGTTTCTCACCAAAGTCACCTCCGTATGCCCAAAACTCATCCTTCTCCAAAGAGAGCGAGGCAGAGGGACGCAAAGCACTTCCATCAACGGGCTTGGCAATGCCCTGATCCACCCAATCCCAAATGGCTGCACCACAGATGCTGGAGTCGGCATAGATGACATCCCAATACTCTTGGAAATTGCCCATCGAGTTACCCATCGCATGTGCGTATTCACGCATCATGAAAGGTCGGTCAGTCACTTTCTGAGCCTCTGTCGCTAACTTGTCTGGAGTCAGATAGCCATCATCGTAGATGTCTGATTGGCTACGGTCAGTATCGCAGAACGGCAAAGCAATCGTGTCGAGTGCCACCACCGCTTCACGCATCGCCTTGAGGTTAGGACCCACCCCACCCTCGTTGCCGAGGCTCCAAAAGATGACGCATGGATGGTTCTTGTCACGCTGCACAAGTGAAACGGCACGATCCACATGGGCATCTCGCCATGCCGGGTCTTCCCCCATCTCATGGTTCGCATAGCCATAGCCGTGACTCTCCTGATTGGCCTCATCCATCACATAAATTCCATAGCGGTCACACAATTCATATAAGTATGGACGGTCGGGATAGTGGCTGGTGCGCAAGAAATTGATGTTCGCCTGCTTCATCAAGGCAAGGTCTTTCTCGTAAGTGGCATCATCCACATAGCGCCCTGTGCGTGGATGGTGGTCGTGACGGTTCACACCACGCAACTTCACGTTCTTGCCGTTGATTTTGAAGACCTCACCGACACATTCCACCTTCTTCACACCGAAGTGGTTTTCGAAGTCCTCATCATTCTTGCGATCTTTCATGCCACGCAGTTGCACGGTGTAAGGATAAAGCCAGGGCTTCTCTGCTGACCAGAGATGAGGAGCACGATCGTAGGAGAAGGAAAGCTCGACGGTTGTTGTATCGCCTGCATGGAGCTTCGGAATACGGCAATTGGTTACGTCATGATGGCTGAGATTGATACTGACACCGTCAAGTTCAGGGGTGGCAATCATCAATTGTGCCAAGAGAGCCTTGGCAGTTTTCTTACCAGTATTGCATACAGAGATTTTTGCCTTGACGGTGAACTTTGAGAAATCCGCGTTGGGAACTGCCTCCACCTTATAGTCGGTGATATGCACCAATGGACGCACCCACAATTGCACCTCACGGAAGATACCGCTCAGTCGCCACATGTCCTGACACTCCAGATAGGAACCGTCGCTCCATCGATACACCTCCACCGCCAAGCGGTTCTTGCCCTCACGCACATATTTCGTAATGTCGAACTCAGCTGGTGACATGGAGTTTTGACTATAACCCACCTTCTTACCATTCACCCACACATACATGGCGGACTTGACACCACCGAAGTGCAGAATCAAGTTTTGACTGAGCATTTCTCTCGTCACATCGAATTCTCTGACATACGAGCCCACAGGATTGCGGTGGCCATAGGCATACCAATCTTTATCAGGTTCGCCCATCACGTTGGGACGGTCTCGATGGAACGGGTACCTCATATTCACATAGATAGGCCGTCCAAAGTTCTGCATCTGCCAGTTGCCAGGCACAGCAATCCTGTCCCATCCGCTCACATCGTAGCTCTCCTGTTCAAAACCTACAGGTCGCTCCTCAGGATTGGGTGACCAATGAAACTTCCACAGTCCATCGAGCGACACAATTTCCTTACAATCCTTTTCTTTCGATGGTAGTTGCAAAGTCGCATGATATGGCAGTTTATTGATGCCTAGAACGGTGGGATTCTCCCAGTCATGCGTGGTTGTTTGTGCCTGAACTAATAAGGACAGCGTCAGCGTGATGGCAGATACAATCGTTTTCATTTTGTTGATGGCTGCGTTTCAGGACTCACAAGTCGAACACCGTATATCTCACCGATTTGTTTACGTGGCTTTGCTACGAACTTCACACGTATCTGCTGCTTGCCTTTCAGCATACTCTCAGGGATGCTAAAAGTCTCATATTTGAATTGTGAAATGCGGTACTTACCCGTGTTGTTGATGGAAACGAGCAGCTCATCGTCGATGAAGACATCAAACTCATGGGATTTCCATTCACCAACACCCCAGAACTTCAGACGCAAACTGAGGTCGGTGCGTCCTGCGGTCTGCATGAGATAACTGAAATAATGGCCATCACGGGCATCGCGCCAGAACACATCGTTAGTATTACCCGTTTGTGATTGGTCGGTCTCCATACGATGATCCGTCTCTGGTTGCTGTTCACCAGGCTGCACTTTGTCAACCGTACGAGCCTCAAGTGCTTGACGCTCTTCTTCAGCCTTGGCCAAATCTGCCAAATACCCCTTATAACTCTGCTCCGAAAGAGCTAGCCAGTAAATCATGTAACGGCTGTCGTGAATCTCGAAGAAAGGTTGAATCTCATTGTGGATGGCATTCTCCATCTTCGTGCTGAGGGTGAAGTGCAGAGGCTTTCCTGCGACGGGTGTCAGTTGATTGGCGATAGCCTCTATGTCATCGTTGACAAGGATGGGCGCCTCGTTGATAGGCAGTTTCTTGCCACCTGCATACTGTCCGAAACGGCTGTCATCGGCCACGAGATGTGCCAAGTCTTCCGTACCAGTCTTCATACCCAACAGGATTGGGCCGTGCATCAAGGCGATATACTGTGGCACGTTGGGCAGGTATTTCACGCTGTTGTGCATGGGGAATGTGATGTCTACCACATCACCCTTCTTCCATTTGCGGTTGATGGTGACATAGGAGGATGGACCTGTGATGATGTCAACGGGTTGGCCATTGACTTTCACCGAAAATTCACCAGGCTTCACCCAACCAGGATAGCGCACCAGTAATGGGAACTCGCCCTTACCGCTGGTGATGGTGATGCGGCTTGTCTCAGCGTAGGGGAAGTTTGTCTCCTGGCGCAGGGTGAGTCCTTTCTTTTTCCAGTTCAGTTCTGATGCCACGAAGAGGTTGACATAGAGAGCATTCTTCACATGAGTATAAATGAACTGTCCATACTTGCCATGATTCTCCATACCTGTGCCGACGCAACACCACATGGCTTCGTTGGGTGCGGAATAGTTGCGGTAGTGGCGCGGACGAGCTGGGGTGAAATACACGTAGCCACCATGCTCTGGATGCTGTGACGAGAGAATATGGTTGAAGGTCGCCAATTCGTAGTAGTCAGCATAGCGTGCCTCGGGATTGCGACGGTACAAATCCTCCGTCAACTTCAACATATTGTTGGTGTTGCACGACTCAGGACCATCAATATCGTTGATGAAATCGATGCAAGCCTCCTTGCTGGGGAAATGCTCACGGCGCGAGTTGCCGCCAAACGCAAGCGAACGTTCCCCTGTCACTATGTTCCAGAAGAAGTCGGCTGCATCGTGATAGGTCTCATCACCGCAGAGTTCGCTGATACGCTCAAAGCCCACCACCTTCGGCACCTGTGTATTGGCATGCATATTGTCGAGATTGTCCTGATGTTGTGACATCGGAGTCAAAAGACGGCGATGTGAGAAACGCTTGGCAGCTTCGAGGTATTTCTTGTCCTTCGTAATAGCGTAGGCATCCACCAACACCTCGTTCATACCACCATGCTCGTTGCTCAGCATATTCTCCATCTGTTGGTCGCTAAGGCCAGCTGTCAAGTCTATTGCCCAGTCACAAAAACCGAGGAAGAGCCTCTTGGCATCTTGGTTACCGCAGTAGAGCCAAGCATCACGCAGACCCGCATACATCTTATGCAGGTTATAAAATGGTGCCCACGAACCGAAGTACACGCCAAAGTCTCCCTTCTTGAAGTTGCTCCAAATACGCTCGCTGTTGGGCATACCACCCACATAGCCCTTACCCCATTCGGGGTGGTTCATGGCATTCGCGTTAGCACAGAGTTGCAACTCACCAATCATGTACAACATACGCATACGGCACTCCTCGTTGCCTGTAGCAGCGTTCATAGCCATAGCCGTCAGATAGTGACCACCCACGTGCCCATCCAACCCATCCCAATTAGGATAGGTCTTGGCCTTCGGTGTCAATCCTGCCTCCTTGAAATAGGGTGCCAGCAGACGATCGACATCATACTTCAGCAGCGTCTGGATATTTAGGTCACGCGCCTTTTTGAGTGGTCCGTCCAACAGGGTTACATCGCCGAGTGGAAACTCGTCGGCATACAGTTTGTCTTGTGCGTGACCAGCCATCGCAGTAGCGGCCATCAACATCATTGTCAGTATTTTCTTCATATTACCTTATGTTTTATTCGGTGAGAACTTCCACATCGCTGTAACCCATGCGTTCTCCTTGTGCCAAGCGCAGTCCTTCCACACGGATGACTTTGGCACGGGTGGGTTTACAACGTACGGTCTGCCAGATGGGATTGTTCACGATGTTAGAGAACTCTCCTTCACCCAGTATTTCCCAATGACTCCAATCAGTGGTGGCGGAAATGCGGTAATGAGTGACGAGTCCCTCGCGTGAATCCTGTGGAGGCAGATAACGGAACCCTGTGACAGTCGTCTCATCATTGAGTGTCACGAACATCATCTTGTCGGCTCCGAAGAAGATATAATAGTTAGAGCTATGTTTCTCGCCAGCATCGGGGGTGTCCTGGCTGATCTCGGGTGCTAAATAGACAGCTACTTTCTTGATGACAGGTTCGCACTTCGAGTCGAGTATGGTGAAGCGCAAGCGTGTAGCGGATACATTGGGGAAGCAGATGATGCGGCGGTGGCCAATGGTGGTGAGTCCGTCACCACGATCTGCAAGTTCATCCTTCAGGGGCACCCACTGCCCATCAACCTCAGCCTCCAGCGAGAACTTCTTCACACGCTGTCCGTAACGGATGTCTTCTTCAGCCACGAAGCGATTGAAGGTGGTGGGGTTCTTGAAGGTGATGAGAGTTTCATGCCCCTGTGTCTTCTTCTTTGCTTTCTTGGCAAGGTCGTTCTTAAACACCTCATGAATCATCTTGTTGAAGGCGATGCCACGCAACGAGTCCGTAGGGTGGATACGGCCATTGGGAGCAATAGGAAAATTCAGCAACAAACACGAGTTGCGACCTACCGATTTATAATAGGTGTCCATCAGTTTCGACAGGCTCTTCACGTTCTCGTTCTCCGTCTCGTGATAGAACCAGCCAGGACGAATGCTGGTGTTGGTCTCGCCTGGTACCCAAACGTTGCCGTTCTCCAAACCGTAGTGCAGTTGCTCGTAAGGCACATCGCCTTTGTCATTCAACAAGCTCCAGTTCGTTTCACCAATGTTACCAGCTTCGGTGCCTACCCAACGCAGATCACCGCGATCGCTACCATCGTTCCAGATGAGAGCTTTGGGTTGCAGCTCACGAATCATTTGGTAGGTTTCTGGCCATTCGTAATAGGTCGTGCGGTCAATACGGCGCATCTCGTTGGCACCACCATACCAACCATCACCGCCATTGGCACCATCGAACCACACCTCGAACATATCACCGTACTCCGTCAACAGTTCACGGAGCTGGTTGCGGAAATAGGTCACATACTCAGGCTTACCATACTCAGGATGGTTTCTGTCCCATGGTGAGAGATAGACGGCATACTCCAATCCTTCCTCACGGCAGGCTTCAGCCAATTCACGCACCACATCTCCTTGACCATTCTTCCAAGGAGAGTTCTTCACGGAATACTCCGTATATTTGGATGGCCACATGCAGAAACCGCAATGGTGTTTGGCGGTGAAGATAATGCCTTTCATGCCGGCCTGCTTGCAGACACGTGCCCATTGGCGACAATCAAGGTCGCTGGGGTTAAACAACTTTGGGTCTTCATTGCCGAAGCCCCATTCCTGATCGGTGTAGGTGTTCAGCGAATAGTGGATGAACGCATACATCTCCATGTCCTGCCAACGCAGTTGGTTCTCAGTCGGCACAGGGCCACAAGGGCTGATGGCGGCTCCCTTCTGAGCCTGAAGGGTCAGAAAGGAACAGCAAAACAGAGCTAAGGTGACGATTGACTTCATTTCTTTATTTTGAGCACGGGCATGATGTTGTTCAGTTTCTCTGGAAGGGTCACAACCAGCGCCTCTTTCGTGCGGGTGAACTTCACCTTACCGTAGCCAAGAAGTTCGACGCTCTTGATGGCATTGGGATAGAGGTCGCTGCCATCGGCAAGTGCCTTGACGGTGATGGTCTTGTTCTCAGGCCATGCAAGGGCGGTCACATACACGTTCTTATCCGTTTGTGTGAAGCGGATTTCCTCTGCTCCTGCCTTGGTGTATTGTCCGTCGTTGAAACCTTGGGCATTAATCTTGATGTCGGCATTGGCGATGGGACCTTCGCCGAAGATTTTCCAGGGGCGAGTCTTGACGATACTCTCGCTGTTCACCTTCATCCATGCACCAAACTCCTTCATGATGGCGAGTTCCTTCTCGTCGGGAGTGCCGTCGGCTCTCAATGGTACCGATAGTAACATGTTCCCGTTTTTGCTGACGATGTCCACAAGGAGTTTAGCCACCGTGTGGGCACTCTTGTAGTGGTTGTTTTTATAAGTGCCAGTGTTGTAGTGCCAGTCGCCGATGCAGTTGCAGCACTGCCAAGGACGCTCCATAATCTTGTTGGGAGCACCACGCTCCACGTCCCACACGAGCGCATCCTTCATGTCTTCTTCCAGAATCTTGCCGAACACCACGGCTTGGTTCTTGCCTTTGTGGGTGGCGGCACTGTGGTTGTACATGTGGGCGGCAATTTTCATGCCTGCGTCGCTCACAGGATAGAAAGGCAAAACAGTAACATCGAAGTAGATGAGGTCGGGGTTATAGCGGTTGATGGCATCGAGGGTGCGGTTGTAGAAGTTGGTCACATACTCCTGCGTAGGAGTGCTGGCTCCATTCTGCCAACCCCACTGGCGATGGATGGCACCGTTATCCCACGTGTTGTCAGAGAAGTCGTGATTCTGGGCATAGAGGTTCTGGGGGTCGAGCCCTTTCCACCATTTCTCAGTGCCGTCGGCATTGAGTTTGTAGCCATCCTCCTTGGTCAGCCAACCGTCGTACTTCACACCTCGTTTGTCGCCTTTGAGGTCGAAATGTCGGGAGGGTTCATACCATGTCCATGCATGGTCTGCGTGGAAGGAGATGCCAAAGGGGAGTCCTGCCTTCTTGGCGGCCTTGGCCCATCCGTCGAGGATGTCCTTATGAGGTCCTATGTTCTGTGAATTCCACTCTTGATACTTCGAGTTCCAGAGGTCGAAGTTGTCATGGTGGTTACCAAGGGCGAAGAAGTACTGCGCGCCACATTCTTCCTTATAGAACTTCACCAGTTCTTCGGGTGTCCAATTTTCTGCCTTGAAGAGCGGAAGAATGTCCTTAAAGCCCACTTCAGAGGGATGGCCGTAGTGTTCGCGATGATAATTGTACTTGTAGTTGCCCTCCATGTACATCTCACGTGCCATCCAGTCGCCAGAGCCTTCCACGCACTGAGGTCCCCAGTGTGCCCAGATGCCGAACTTGGCATCGCGGAACCACTCAGGCACTTCGTATTGCCGCAGTGACTCCCATGTGGGAGAGAATTGTCCCGTCGCCATTGGCTCATCAGCCTCCGACACTGGCACTTTATAGGTTTGTTGTGCTTGCATTGCCACCGATGTCAAGAGCATCACGGCTGTAAAAAGATTCTTCTTCATGATTGTTATTTTTCTTTAACTTCTTCTCATTTATTCATATAGGTAAAACATTCTTTCCATCATCTGCCACTTCTCGTCGCTGCGGGCTTCGGGGCTACAACCTTGAAGACGTGCCACAAAGGCTTCCCATTCGGCCTGTCGGGGCAAGGTGGCGAGTTTGTCCATCGCTGCTTGCCAGTCAAAGTCGTCGGGTGCATCGACAATCATCACCAGACGTGTGCCGAGGATGTAAATTTCCATCTCCAAGATGCCGACAGCACGAATGCCTTCACGGATTTCACGCCAATGATGCTCCTTGGAGTGCCACTTGCGGTACTCCCGAATCATGTCGGGGTCGTCGTGCAAGTCGAGGGTCTGAACGTAACGCTTCATAGATAATTGACAATTGACTGTTATAATGCGCCAAGCGCGTGGGCTTATCTGCGAATGGCGAGTGGTATAGCCTCTTCGTGTTGCTGGCAGAAAGTGGGAGCATCGCTGACAACGAGGGCGAGATAGCCGCCACCGCCTGCTCCTGGCATCTTCCACGCCAGCACATCGGGCAGCGGGGCATATTGGTTTATATAGTCCTGCACCCCTGGCTGCATCATGGCCGGGAAAAGCGTGATTTGTGCATTGAACGAGGCTTGGTAGGCTGCCGCAAAAGCGTTGAGGTCTGTCTGCAGAATGGCTTTCCAACAGTTGTCGGCCGCTGTAGCCAAGGCCTTCACGTTGGCTTCGTTGATGTCTTTTCCTTCTACCACCGAACAGCCTGGACGACGCGGGAACATCGGTATCATGCACAGATGCTGTTCCAGCCAGCAGAGGACGGACTCGTCAGTACACGACTCGATGCGCTCTGGCCAATAGTGAGCGTTGTAGTAGTGGCGGCAGAGTCCTGGCATACAGATGCCGATAGCATCCTGTGCGCCGCTGATGATGCCGTCGGTGCGTTCAGGGTCGTTCTCAAAGCAGAACACCAGCTTGGCCAACATCTCAGGATCCATGTCGGGCAGACGAACTGGCCAGATGCGCTTGATTTGGTTACGTGTAGAAGTGGACAGTCCACAGCGTTCACGAATCTCGAAGGTGGGCAAGAGCGAGATGGTAATGGCCCATCCCGGTGCATAAGTGCTCACGTAAGGCTGGTCAATCCATGTGCCAGCGAGGTCAAGACGGGTGGGAATGCCCTCGGAGACCCTCTCTGTCCTACGGACATCTCCCCCATGATGGGGAGAGCCTTCCGGATGGTCTCCCTCCCCATTACGGGGGAGAGTTGGGGAAAGGGTCTGGAGGCTTGCCTTGATGCTCGTGCTGCTGCGCGCCTCCAATCCTTCGGCTGGAATGCGGTCGAGCACGATGTATTCGATACCGCGCTCTTCGCAGAACTTACGTTTCTCCTCGCTCGACCCGTCGGCATTCACCACGAATCGGTCGGGCTTCAAGGCCTCCACCGTGGGGATGAAGTCCATCACGCCAGAGCCTTGGTTGATGAAGGCATCCTTCACATAGCGGATGCTCTTCACCATGAAGAGGCGTTCCTGCTCCGGATAGAGCGTCTTGTGGTTCTTATAGGTAAGGATGGTCGCATCCGACCCGATGCCCACGTAGAGGTCGCCATATTGGCTGGCCTGTCGGAAGAACTCGACATGACCGCTGTGGAGAAGGTCGTAACAACCGCTGACAAATACTTTCATCATTGACTATTGAAAGTTAGCAAACGCCCAAAGCGTGGGCTGGTTAAAACTTCACCAAGATGCGGAACACCTTGCCTGGGTTCTCGCTCCACCACTGCATGGTCTCCAGAGCTTCTTCTGGGCGGATGACCTTCGTGATGAGTTCGTCCACAGGGCAGTTGCCTCTCTCCAGATAGCGGATAACGGCACGGAAGTCCATCGGGGTGGCATTGCGGGAGCCACGGATGTCGAGTTCCTTCTGCACGAAGAGTTTCGTCTGGAAGGTCACGTCCTGCTTGGCATAGCCGATGCAGGCGACACGTCCCGTGAAGGCCACCTCGTTCACAGCCATCTGATAGGTGAAGGGATTGCCCACGGCTTCGATGATGACATCGGGACCAAAGCCATCTGTGATATCAGCCAGACGTTCATGCACATTCTCCGTCTTCGTGTTGATGGCATAGGCAGCCCCCATCTGCTTGGCCAATGCGAGTTTCTCATCGTCGAGGTCGGCTGCAATCACCGTGGCACCACGGGTCACAGCACGCACGATGGCTCCCATGCCCACCATGCCACAGCCTATCACCATCACGGTGTCCACGTCTGTCACTTGAGCACGGCTCACCGCATGGAAACCCACACTCATTGGCTCAATCAGCGCACTGGTCTTGGCAGAGAGTGTGCCGGCAGGGATGATTTTCTCCCACGGCAGCACGATGTACTCCTTCATGGCGCCGTTACGCTGCACACCCAGTGTCTCGTTATGCTGGCAGGCGTTCACTCTGCCATTGCGGCACGAAGCACACTTGTTGCAGTTGGTGTAGGGGTTGCAAGTCACAACCATGCCCACCGTCAGGTTCTCAGGCACCTCGCTGCCCACAGCCTCAATCACAGCCCCCACCTCATGCCCGGGGATGACGGGGTTCAATGCCATAGTGTTACGTCCCAAGAAGGTGTTGAGGTCGGAGCCGCAGAAGCCTACATACTCCAGTTTCAACAGCACTTCGCCAGCCTTCAGTTCCGCTGGCTTTTCCACTTCAATGATGTTCAACTCTTGTGAGTGAGTGATTTGAATTGCTTTCATCTTTTATATCTTTAAACTTTAAACTCTCAACTTTAAACTTTACCCTTTATCCGCACGTATGAACGATAACCATACACAATGATGACCAAGAAACATGCCAGTGGCAGGATGAACGACATGTTCACGGCAGGCATACCCCAGATGGTGCCTTGGTCAATCAAGTAGCCCTGCAATGGTGGCATGAGCGCACCACCCACAATGGCCATCACCAGGAAGGCGGCACCCAGATGCGTGTCCTTCGTGTCCACATTCTCCAAGGCGATGCCATAGATGGAGGGGAACATGATGGACATGAAGAGGCTAATGCACACGAGGCTGTAGAGTCCTCCCATGCCCTCGATGCAGATGGCGCCCAACGTGCACACCGAAGCCCCCACTCCAAAGATGGTGAGCAACTTGCGTGTGTTCACATAGCGCATAATGAAGGTGCCAATGAAGCGTCCACCCAGATTCATCGACATGGCCACGATGTTGTACATCTGTGCCGTAGCCTTGTTGATACCCAAGTGGTCGGCATACTGGATGATGAAGGTCCACACCATGATTTGTGCAGCCACATAGCAGACCTGCGCAAAGACACCCTCGCGATAGATGGTGTTGTGCCAGAGGTTCTTCAGAGTCACCTTCACCGTGTGTGTCTTGCCAGCCGCCTTCTGCTCCTCGCTCTCCGTCTTCGGCATCTTGGTCAGGGCGATAATCACCAGCACCGCTACCACCACCAAGCCGATGGCCACGTAGGGGTTGCGGATGACAGCCAAGTCGTGCAGACGGATGTCCGCCTTTTCTGCTTCTGAAAGTAACGGGAAGATGATTTGTCCAGCCTCATCACGCTTGTCCGAAAGCAGATGGGGCAGTACGATGAACGAAGCCACCGCCATGCCGCTGAGTGAGCCAACAGGGTTGAATGCCTGTGCCAGATTCAGTCGGCGGGTCGAAGTCTCCTTCTCTCCCAACGAGAGGATGAACGGATTGGCCGTGGTCTCCAAGAAGGCAAGGCCGAACGTGAGGATGTAGAGCGACACACAGAAGAACGAGAACTCCTGCCACTCAGCCGCCGGAATGAACAAGAAAGCACCCACAGCATAGAGTGCCAAGCCCAGCAGGATGCCGCTCTTGTAGGAATACTTACGAATGAACAAGGCGGCAGGAATGGCCATCGTGGCATAGCCGCCATAGAAAGCGAACTGAATCAGCGACGCTTTGGCCGCCGAGAGTTCCATCACCGTCTGAAACGCTGCCACCATCGGATTCGTGATGTCGTTGGCAAAGCCCCACAGGGCAAACAGCGATGTGATGAGGATAAAGGTGAAGAGGTATTTCTTCGATACTAAAGGTTTCTTCATGATTGCTATTTTGCTTAAGTGAAAAGTGAAGAGTGAAAAGTGAAAAATTTGCTACCGCGTGAAAGGTAAAAAGTAAAAGTGATAAGTGAAATATTTGCTACCGCATGAAAGGTGAAAAGTAAAAGTGATAAGTGAAAAATTTGCTACCGCGTGAAAGGTGAAAAGTAAAAGTGATAAGTGAAAAATTTGCTACCGCGTGAAAGGTAAAAAGTAAAAGTGATAAGTGAAGAATTTGCTACCGCACTTGCAAGCTACCTGTGGGACAAACACGTGCGGTAGCAAATTTTTCACTTTTCATTTTTCACTTTTCATTTTTCACTTTTCATTTTTCACTTTTCATTTTTCACTTTTCATTTTTCACTTTTACCTCAATTATTCTGACATATTTTTAATATACGGTAATTCGGGTAAATTCTTGAAGCCGTAGAAACGTTCGGCATTTTGTCCGAGGAAGAGAGTCTTCTCTTCTTCGGTCAGTTCCTTCGACTTGGTGATGAAGTCATACGACATCTTGTAGGTGATGGCTGTGATGGTGCGGGGATAGTCGCTGCCCCACATCAGTCGGTCCATGCCCACCCACTCGGCAGCCTGCTTGATGCTGCGGATGGCTGAGGGATAAGGGTAAAACTCCGCATTGAAGAGCCAGGTGATGCCACCCGACTCCACCATCACGTTCTCACCCTCGCGCGCCAGTTTCACCTGACTCTCGAAAGCATCCGTAGTCACCATGCCGAAATGGCCAATCGCCACTTTCAGCCGAGGGCACTCCTGTATCACCTCTTTCATCTCCCCTATCTGCGCTTCGCTTTCGCCCAGACACATCGACAGCACCATGCCTTGCTCTTCCATATATTTAAATATAGGTATAAGGCTCAGGAGCGACTCCTTCATGCGGTGTCCTGGAAAGGCGATGCCCTTCAGTCCTACGGCACGAACCGCCTTCGCCTCGTCCAGCGTCCAGGCCATGCCCATGCAGAAGAAACGTTCGGGATACTTCCTTTGCACCTCCGTCAGATACTCGTTCTGGTTGCCGTCAATCACCTCCTGCACCACCACGGCAGCACCCACCTGGGCATAATCCATGTTGGAGAGGAACACCTCAGCAGAGTTCACCCCGTCGATGAGCCAAGGAGGCAGCATCTGCACCTCCTCGTCCATAAAGATGCTCCTGCCGTTCTTCAGCGACAGGATTCTTTTTCCGTCCACCCATGTGTCCTGCGTCTTCCACAGGTGGGAATGTGCGTCTATGATAGTCATTTTTAAGTTAAAAGTTATAAGTGATAAGTGAAAAATTTGCTACCGCGTGAAAGGTAAAAAGTAAAAGTGATAAGTGAAAAATTTGCTACCGCGTGAAAGGTAAAAAGTAAAAGTGATAAGTGAAAAATTTGCTACCGCGTGAAAGGTAAAAAGTAAAAG
>JAEEGL012716557.1_pt1 | contig 41432 bp, 31 predicted proteins | sample 9134231 | NCBI WGS metagenome assembly JAEEGL01 (sample SAMN16246548, study PRJNA631951) | gut metagenome | biome: gut microbiome; feature: rumen; material: fiber-attached | host: Bos | place: Iran: Karaj | collected 2018-10
ATTCCACCATAAGACGGTCTCTCGTAACTTTTGCTATAATGCTGGCTGCGGCGATCGATACGCTTTTGGCATCTCCTTTGATAATCGGCACCTGTTTCATGGGAAGTCCCGGAATGGTAACCGCATCGTTTAAAAGAACATCCGGAACCACATTTAAAGCAGCAACCGCATCTCTCATCGCTTCATATGTTGCCTGCAGGATGTTAATTTCATCGATACGTTCGTTTGTACGAAATCCGATTCCGACGCTTACGGCTTCTTTCATGATTACGTCGTAAAGCTCTTCCCTCTTTTTTTCGGTTAATTTCTTGGAATCGTTTAAGTAAAGAATTCCCGAATCTTTCGGTAAAATCACGGCAGCCGCATATACCGGTCCGGCAAGCGGTCCTCTGCCGACTTCGTCGATTCCGCAGACGAAACCGAACGATTCATACTTTTTTTCATATACCTTAAGGCTTTCGGTCCGCATGATTTCCCTGCGGACAGCTTCGATTCCGGCTTCGGCTTTCTTTACCAGATTCTTCACGCCCTGCCTTTCATCCCCCGAATATTCCGCGATAAATGCTTTTAATTCTTCTTCGGAGGCCGCCAGCGCGTACTGGCTCTTAATACTGCTTATGCTTTCCATATTCTTTCATTTTAAACCGTCTGTTCGCAATTTTCTTTTACGGCTATTTACGGCTTTTTTCTACAGTTTTATTTTACGATTTTCTTCTGCTGTTTATTTCTTATCGGCATGTTTTACGAGTCCGAATTTATCGAACGGATAAATCCGAAGCCACGCTCTTCCGATAATATCTTTTCTTTTTATGTTTCCGACCATGGAATCACGGCTGTCCGACGAATTGTTCCGGTTGTCTCCCATGACAAAATACTCGTCCGGCCCCATGGTAATGGTTGTTTCCGCCCTTCCGGGATTTAAGATTACTTCATTTCCGTAATTATCTTCCAGAACTTTTCCGTTGATAAAAATCGTTCCTTCGGCATTGATAAAAATATCTTCTCCGGGCAACGCAATGATTCTCTTGATATAATAGGTTTTCTTTGCGTGCTGATACGGAAATACAATTACATCGAAACGCTTCGGATCGGCAAAACGATAGGAAATTTTATCCACGATTAAGTTGTCTCTGTCCTCCAGGGTCGGATTCATGGATCCGCCCTCCACGATGGTTCGCTGTCCGACAAAAGTAACAATCAGAATCGAAACGACCAAAACGCCGACAAAATACAAAAGCATTTCCAAAAGATCTTTCCACACCGGCTTTAATCTTCTCTTTCCCGTTTTTCCTTCCGGATTCTCTTCTTTATTCTCCGAAGAAGCATCTCTGTCCGAAGAAGATTCCCCATCCCCGGCATCCTCTCCGGCCTTTTCCTGTTTTTCCAGATATTTCTTTACTTCTTCCGTATCCAGTTTTTTTGTTTCCGCAACATCGTCCAGAATTTCCGTTTCGTCCATTTCAGGCCCCTTTTTCCTCTTAAAAATCAGTTACGGGCTCCTTTTTAAGCAATCAGCAACCCAATTTATTATTATACCACATTCCCTTTGCAAACGCAGTAATATTCCCGCAAAATTTCTTTAAATTCCCGTCATTCATCTTCCGACGGAAGTTCCAGTGTAATTCTTCCCAGTTTTCCGTTCCTGAAATCGTCTAAGAAAAGTTCCGCCGCTTTCTTTAAATCCGGTTCCTCCCCTTTTTTATAACATTTTCTCGCTTCGGCGATCCTTAATAAAATCTCCTCCGGCCGGCTTTCTTTTCCTTTTTGTTCTTCCGTCTCATGTCCATTGTTTGTCCGGACTTCCTCTTCCCCGGAAGAACCTTCTCCTGCGATTATTCCGTAGCGGTTTGAAATCAGGCTCTCATCCATGATACAAAGCCTTTCAATCAGTTTCATCGCAAGTTCTTCCGAAGGCAGAATATTGTCGTTTATTGAACCGATAAACCCGATATTAAGACCGGTTTCCTGATCTTCAAACTTCGGCCAAAGAATTCCCGGTGTATCGAGCAAATCAAGATTTTTGCCGATTTTTATCCACTGTTTGCCCTTTGTAACACCCGGTTTGTTTCCGACCGTCGCGGCATTTCTTTTGGCCAGATTATTGATAAAAGTGGACTTTCCCACATTTGGAATACCGACAATCATCGCCTTTATGCTGCGGTTTATGATGCCCCGTTTCCGGTCACGTTCGATTTTCTCCCTGCATGCATCCATGATGGTATTTACAAGCACGGTCTTTTTCTCATTGCTTTTGGAATTATACAAAAGCACGGGTACGCCTTTTTTTTCATAATACGAAACCCATGCCTTATTTGCCGTTTCATCGGCTAAATCCGCCTTATTTAAAATAATCAGGCGCATTTTGTTCTTTGCAAGCGTATCGATATCCGGATTTTTTGAAGACAGAGGAATCCTGGCGTCGAGTATTTCAATCACCAGGTCGATTATTTTTATATTTTCTTCCATCATCCGAAGGGCTTTGGTCATATGCCCCGGATACCACTGAATGTTCACTTTACAAATCCGCCTTTGTATTCATCCGTTTTCTTTGAAAACCATACTTTTCCGTAAATATCCTTTCGGTTTACGGCACCGATATTACCGGATCTCGAATCTTCGGAAAAGTTCCGGTTATCCCCGAGCACAAAGAATTCATCCTCTTTTAATTCGAATTCGTTTTCCGCCAGGCCCGCTTCCCTTATCGATTCCGAACCGTATTCGTCTTCAAAGAGCTTCCCGTCAATATAAATTCGTCCGTCCTTAATCTGGATTTTTTCACCCGGAACGGCAATGACCCGTTTGATATAATAGTGCGTTTTCTCATTTCCTTTCGGCAAAAATGCAATCACATCGCCTCTTTTCGGAGCGGAAATCAGGTAAATCATGCGGTCCATGTATACTTCCTGTGTATTATGAAGTCCCGGTTCCATGCTGCTTCCCACAACCGCCGTTTTAATGCCGAAAAGCCAGACTAACACAAATGCAACAAACGAAACGATAAGCGCAATAAAAATACATTCAAAAACAGTGCCGACCACACCCTTTTTGATTTTGATTTTCTTGCGATAAAAGGTTAACCCTTTCTTTTTCCGAAATGAAAAATCCGACATATAATATAACAAAAGGCGGATGAACCATCCGCCCTTTTAAACACATTAGTTTACTTTCTCTTTTACTTTCGCCTTCTTACCAACGCGGTCTCTTAAGTAATTCAGTTTTGCACGTCTTACTTTACCGCGGCGAACTACTTCAACCTTTACTACGTTGGGAGAATGGAACGGCCATGTCTTCTCAACACCTACTCCGTTGGAAGTCTTACGAACCGTAAAGGTCTGACGGTTGGAGCCGCCCTGAATCTTCAAAACGGTGCCCTCAAAAATCTGGATTCTTTCACGGTTACCCTCTTTAATACGGCCGTGTACCCTGACGGTATCACCCACATTAAATTCGGGAACTTCGTTCTTCAACTGCTCTTTTTCAAGTTCCTTAATAATTTCACTCATGTTAAAAACCTCCTGAATTTCATCGGATGTTCTTGAAACCATACGGTACAGCGGACCATCTCTTTACTTTATGCGACTTGAGTATTTTACCATACAATTGTATGGGATGCAACATAATTTTTACGAGGAATGACGGAAATAATTCTTATTTTTGTCTCACGAATCCGGCTTCTGCTTATTTTTCCGGAACACTCCGAAAAGAAGGAGTCCTAACATCACAAATACGATTCCCGCAAAACCTGCCAAAACCATTGAAAGCGCTCCCGGCTTATCCTCACCAAGAACCGGAATCTTCGTAAGCAGCGACGGATAAAAACTGACCACCACACTGAATGAATTATTCAGAAGATGAAACAGTGCCGAAGTGAAAATGCTTTTGCTCTTATAAACCATAAAGGCCATAAAACAGCCCATAAAGAACCCGGAAACAAACTGCAGAAGGTTCATGTGGTAAAGACCGAAAAGCGCCGCGGATACAATAATGGCAACGACAATTTTCGTCCGGTGTTTCAGCGTTCCGAAAAGGAATCCACGGAATGCCGCTTCTTCCGCAATCGCCGGACAGAATCCGACTACGAGAAGCGACGGGACAAATCCCGCCCCGAGAATGGTCCCCTCTAAAGCATCCGAACTTTCCTGCATGGCCGGAAAAACATGAAGAAGCAGGCTTAAAATCGTCTGAATCAATAAAAAGCAGCCAATCCAAATCACCACCGAGCCAAGCAGTTCCCTTATCTTCGGCATTTTCAGTGAATAAAGTTCCTTTATATCCGCACGGATATATACGGCATACAGGAGCGGTACCATCAGGATAATAAACTGAACCAGTGCCGTTCCCCAAAGCCCCCATTTTAAGACCAGAAACGATCCGGAGTAGATCATAATAAGCATCAGTGCCGCAAAGAGAAAAATGATATCCCCGATTCCCGGAATCTGCCCTTTACGGATATTGGCCCTTGTTTCAAACAGGCTTACACCGTTTAAGCTTTCTCCGAAAAGAATGTTTTCGCTCGAGAAAAGGAAACTCATCATCATAACTAAAAGCACACAGTATGCCAGGTTGGAAAAAAGGACGATGGCAACCAGCTTAATATCATAATCCAGGGAAAAGACGGATTTAATCAAAAGAGCGATGTTGGTCACCGGAATCATTGCCGTAACCGGGCTTAACTCAACCGTGGGAATGATTCCAGCCATCGACGCGAACATAAAAATCATCAAAATCGGGGATGTAATATTGTTTGCCTCTTTAAACGATTTGGCATAAATGCAGACACAAAGGCTGACGGCCGACGTAAACATCGCAAAAACAGGCAGGCAGACAAAAAGAGATATCACTGCCGGAACAAATTGTTTAAAGTCAAAACTTCCCAGTCCGAATCCCGACAAATCCATGGTCATAAACATATATAAGGTGACCGCAAACATGGAGATCAGATTTAAAATTGCCGAAAAGACCGCGATTGTCGAAACCGAAAGAAACTTGGAAAACATAATCTCGGTTCTTTTCACCGGCAGCGTCATGACGGTTTCAAGTGTTCCTCTCTCCCGTTCTCCTGCAGTCGCGTCGATTGCCGGATAAATGGCTCCCGCTAAAACGGAAATGACGAGGATGAACGGAAGCATCATTCCGATTAAGGAACCCGCATTTTCTTCTTTGGAAGAGATGCTCTCCACCGAAATCGGGATCGGACGGAGTACCGCTTCCGATTCCCCGAAAAGGGAAACCAGGGTCTGATCCCGGAGTTCTTCGGAATATCCTTCGAGAATTTTGGACGCATACTGGTATGCATTTAACGAAGAGGTATTGGAAGATAAATCGTAGAAATCCACCGAAAAAAGTGCCCCTTCCTTTGAAAGCGCTTCAAGTTCCTCTAAATATTCCTCCAGATATTCACTTTGATCCGGGTCGGTATTTTTCACGCCGTCTTCTCCGGAAAGAATATCCGATACATAAACCGGCTCCGTAACGATTATTAAATCAATCTGTTTATCGGTTAAGTCTTCTTTTGCCTTTTCCAGGCTTACGTAATCCTCTTTCTTAAAAGAGTAATCATACTCATCATCCGGATTCATCAAAAGCTCATAAACTTCTTCGGCGGATTTCTTATTTCCGATAAAGGCAACCCGGTATTCTTTCGATGCGGTTTCCTTTGCGACACCCTGCATGACGAAAAGAGAAATAATCATCATGACAGGATACAGAAAAACAGGGACCAGAATCATTACGATAATTGTCTTCTTATCCCGAAGAAGATCCAGCATTTCTTTTTTATAAAGCGTGAAGGTCTGTTTAAATCTCACTTTGCACCTCCTCCGCCGCATTCATGATTGCCTTAAAAGCATCCCGTAAATTATCTGTTTCTGTTTTCTCCATCAGTTCCGCCGGAGTTCCGAATGCGATTTTTTCCCCGTTATTCATCATCAGAATACGGTCGCACAGATACTGTGCCTCCTCCATGTAATGTGTGGAGTACAGTACGGTTTTTCCGTTCTTTTTCTCTTCTTTCATAAAGCGGATAATGGTTTCGGACGAAAGAATATCAAGACCGAGCGTCGGCTCGTCAAAAATATAAATGCCGGGGTCATGAATCAGACACCTGGAAATGCTGGCACGCTGTCTTTGACCGGTGGAGAGTTTCTCAATTCTCTGATTGCAGAAATCTTCCATCTCAAGAAGTTTAAATACACGTTCAGCCCTTCTTTCACACTCCTCTTTCGGAATATCGTAAAGTTCCCCGAAGAGCATAAACATTTCTCTTGCAGACAGTCTGCCGTATAAAGATGTATTGTTGGAAAGATATCCGATGCTTTTCTTTTTTAAAACTTCATCGGTAATAATCCTGCCTTCGCCGTCAAGAATACGTACCTCTCCTTCAAGCGGTGCCATCAGATTTCCGAGCATTCGCAAAAGGGTGGTTTTTCCTGCTCCGTTCGGGCCTAAGATACCTAAGATTTCACCCTCAGCGGCGCAAAAAGACATATCCTTTACCGCAAGAAAGGATTCCTTCGTACGCTGGGAGTGCAGAAATGATTTTTTCCCGGTAACGCGGTTTTTCACTGGGCGCACGAATTCTTTTTTCAAATGACAGGCTTCAATCGTCATCAGTCACCTTCATAGAAGAACGAAAGCATGGTTATGTCGTCGAACTGTTCCGCCTCTCCGACAAAATCATCGATTGCGGTACGCATACCCTCAATCACATCCTTCGGAGTTTTAGCACCGGCCGTATTCAGGTTTTCAAGCATACGATCCGTTCCGAAAAGTTCATTGTTCATATCGGTTGCTTCGGCGACACCGTCGGTATATACAAAAATCTTATCGCCGGGATTTAAGTGAAACTCATGCTGCCTAAACGGTACCCCTTCCATTACACCGAGTGCCATGGAGTGACGGTAAATCTCAAGTTCATACTGACCGTCTTTTCTGCAAATGCCGGGATGTTCATGTCCGGCATTAGCTGCAATTCCGTCACCGGTACGAAGGTCGATAATTGCCATCCAGACCGTAACGAAAAACTCATTTTCATTCCGTTCGCAGAGTTTCATATTTACATCTTCGAAGATTTCGGATAAATCTCCTCCCATCATCGATCTGGTTTCCAAAAGCGTCATGGAAATCATCATAAATAAGGACGCCGGAATACCTTTCCCGGATACATCCGCAATAACCAGCGCCAGATGATTTTCATCGATAAAGAAGAAATCATAGAAATCACCACCGACTTCCTTAGCGGGATCCATGGAGGCACAAAGCATAAATTCTTTCCGGTCCGGAAATTCATTTGGAAGCATGTCTGCCTGGATTTTCGTGGCCAGATTCAGTTCCGCTATGATTCGCTCACTCTTGGCCGTTACATTTTTCACTTCTTCGATATATTCATCGAGTTCAACCGCCATACCGCCGAAGGACTGCGCCAGATCCTGAATTTCGTTGTCTGAATCGATTTTACCGAGGCTTTCCACAACTTTCTTGGAATCTTTCTCTTCCTTATAGTCGTCTACCGCCTGATTGGTTCTCATAACCGGAATCAGAACATTGTTCCGGATACGCGTTACCGACAGTGCCGCAAGAATAATAAACATAATAATGTTAACGATAATCTGAATTCCGGACTGTTCCGAACCGCTTACTATCAGGTTCTTGAAATCATTCGTTACGCCGATAATCATAATCATTTTTCCGTCCCGGACAACCGGAAGGAACAAATGAACCGCGGTAGCTTCATGTTTTGAAATAGTGGCATCCAGTCTAAATTCATACACCATGGTTTCAAGCAGATTGTCCAAAGAAGGATAATCGCCCACATTATAAGGACGGGAATCGCCGAGTTCATATATATCTCCGCCTGCGGAGGTATGTGTCTCATCATCTTTTAATCCTGTTATCAGATAACGGAATTCTCCGTCGATAATCACAAAACTGTATAAATATTTCGGTTTGAAACTGTCTTTCATCTTGTTAAATTCATTACACAGACTTGCGTACACAACTTCGGCATACAGCTTTTTGATGCTTTCATCCTGTTTTTCAAGTACATCGGGATTCGTTTCCTTAATATTGGCAAGTCCCGGCCATCTGTGATGAAGTTCGATGTCTTTCTTCTTTATCTCCGCCTCATCAAAAATATGATCCAATTCCTTTCCGTGTTCAATCCAGTAAGGAACCAGAAAAGGAAGACTTTCATACTCCTCAAGTGTTTTTGCGGTCAGATTCGCAAGTTTATACGCATCACGTTCACTTTCAATAATATAATCCAGTGTATTGGTTAATGTAAGAAAGACCACGTTAAACACACAGGCTGCCAGTAAAATAATATAAATCGGAATAGCTACCTGTTTTGCCAGTTTTGAGAATTTAAATTTTTGTTTTTTCTTTGTCTCTGCCATCTTTTTCATCACTTTACATTATCGTTTTTAATAAATCCGGACGTTTGTCCTTTGTATTCTTATATGCCATCTCTTTTCGCCATTTTTCGATATTTGCATGATGACCGCTGAGCAAGACTTCCGGGACCCGTTCTCCTTCCCAGACTTCCGGACGCGTATACTGCGGATATTCGAGCATTCCTTCGCTGAAGGATTCATCCACACTCGAAGCATCATTATTTAGCACCCCCGGAACCAACCTTGCAATCGTATCAATCATCACCATGGCCGGCAGTTCGCCGCCGGTTAACACATAATCCCCGACGGATACTTCCTCCACGCCGATTTTATCAAGCACTCTCTGGTCGATTCCCTCATAATGTCCGCAAAGGAAAATCAGATTTTCCTCTTCGGATAATTCCTTCGCCATTGCCTGATGGAAAGTTTTCCCCTGCGGAGACATGTATAAAACCCTTGTTTTGTCTGTAAAAGCATCGCTTTCAGCCTTACCCGAAATCTTCGCGATAACAGCCTTATAGCAGTCATACACCGGCTGAGCCTGCATTAACATCCCCGCGCCGCCGCCGAACGGATAATCGTCCACCTTCTTATGCTTATCGAGCGTGTAATCGCGGATATTCACCGCCTCAATCGAAATGAGTTCTTTTTCCATCGCTCTTTTTATTATGCTGTTGTTAAGTCCGCCCATCACCATTTCCGGGAAGAGCGTCATTACATAGAAGTTCATCTTTTTCTTTTCAGAGTCCGGATGTCCGGACACAATGCGAAATAACAATATAACATCTGAGTCAAAAAATCATAAGCCAATCGTGTAGATATGAAAACGAATTATGATTCAAGTCCCGGCATAACAAATACTTTCATTACACGATTCGTCATATCCACATCCAGAATGCATTCTTTAATGGCCGGAAGAAGTATTTCCGTCTGATCCTCTTTTAAAACAATATATACGTCATTGGCACCGGTTTGCATGACATCCTTTAAAACTCCGAGACAGCTTCCGTCTTCGCGCAAGACATCAAGTCCGATTAAATCCGTTATAAAGTATTCGTCTTTCTGTAATTTTACCGCATGTGCCCGGTCCACCAAAAGATTTTTTCCCCGAAGGCCTTCCACCTCATTCGGATTCGAAAATTCGCGAAATTTGATAATAACGAACTGTTTCGAATATTTGACACTTTCCGGATGCAGCGAAAGTTTTTCTTTTCCGGTATCCAGAAATACTTCTTTCAGTTTTTTAAAGCGGCTCACATCATCCGTATGGGGAAATACCTTCACTTCTCCCCGGACGCCGAACGGTGCGGTAACCGAACCGATGATTAAATACTCTTCCATCCTTTTATCCTAACTCCGAAGTACCAGTCCGAATGCGAAATTAAATATGATCAGTACAACGGCCAGAAATCCCGTAATAAAATAAAGCGTTTTTTCAAATTTTCCGCATTCCTCCTTAAATCCCGTTTTCCCGAAAAACAGAAGATATACGAACGAAATGATGATGCTGAAATAATACATAAGCGAAGCGGAATTGATAATACTTACATTAAATCCGCTTAAATAGGCAAATGCCATAATATGAAAGAACACGCCATGGCATAGAAAGCATGCACACTGGATAAAATGGTATTTCCGGAATTTATACGAATTGTGTTTTCGTCCGGTAATTTTGCGGAACAGAAAAATGAAAAATGCAATCACAAGCGCATTAAAACTGTAAAGAATACCCGCCTCATACAGAAAGAATGCAAATTTCTGCAACATCTGCAACGGGACGGAATACTTAATCATATCCTGCGTGGGATATTCAATCATTGCATTTTTCGTATTTTCACCCGTGAAATATCCGATTTCACCGCCGGAAGTCATAAAACCGGTTTCCGAAATCTGAATAATCGCAGGTTCCGATCCGAATAACGATAAAGAAAGCGAAACATCATCAATCGCGGAAAATTTATAGGTATCAATAAAGGACAGGATGCGTGCCATGCCTCTTGAAGGCATATCCGCCTTCACATAAAGGCCTTCCATACCGGAAATCTTATTTCTGAAGGGACCGTCCTTCTTTTCCCTGCTTCCAAAGAAACTGCGCGGTGAATTTTCGCCATCGTCCATCACCGGAAAAGCATTGCTGTTGTTATCATTTAAGCGAATATAAAACTGACAGCGGTCTTCGGATATATAAAATTCCTGACTTCCCATATAGGAATGTCCTCTGAGGCCGTAAACCGGTTTCTCATATTCATAATAATAAGCCAGACCGTGTGCAATTCTCGAATCCGATAAATCCCGGTAACATCTCGAACACGAAAAGAATTCATTCCGTGTTTCCTCTGTAAGCAAAACACTTTTTTTACCGGTGAGATCCCGGAAAAGCTTCGTCATGTCCTTCATGCTTCCCCTTGCGGAATATACGGGAAAATATGCAGAGCGGACTGTCGGAAGACCGTCAGCTGCCGCAATATCGGGATTATCGGAGTAATCGTAAGCCACCGATGTTTCCGTCATTTGAAGAGGATCTAAAATGTTTTCATGCACATATTCCACATAGCTGAGTCCCGTTCTGGCTTCAATCAGATAAGCACATAAAAGACATCCCCAGTCGGAAAAAGCAATAAACTGACCCGGTTCGTTAATCTGATCCGGTATCGTGGATTTCAATACGACATATAAGGAATCAATGGTTTCATCCGTAAGAAGAAACCGTCCGTCGGTTCCGACCTCAAAGCCGGCCGACTGATTCATCAAATCAAGCACAGTAAATGAATACGGAAAATCCGCCGCATCATTAAACTCCTGAGGAAGATAGGTCGAAACCGCTTCATCAAAATCAATCAGACCCTGTTCTTTTAACTGCATGATACCAATCCAGATAAGGAGAGTGGACATACTGCCCCAGTTTCGGATGGCATCTTCTTTTACTGTAAGTTCCGCCTCACCGTTATTATAGAATACCACGGAATCATCAGCCGAATCGAAAAATGATTCTTCATCCGCCTTTACAAAAAGCGGCAAAAAAGCGGCAAGAAAAATGCACAAAAAAGCACACAAAACCAGAACCGGTCTGCGTCCGTTCTTCCGTATCATTCCGAATGCCGTCCGGGCCGATGGTTTCTTCACCTTAAAATCCTTTATTCTTCTGTTTCTATTCATCATGCGCTCACCCTGCCGGTTTAAAAGGATGAATCGTAACCGGCCGTGGTTTCATAAAATATCCATTCTATTTTAGCAGATTTACTTCAATCTTTTAAGCATTTTTTAAGAAAAACGGCAGTATAAAGAAAAATCTTTACACTGCCGATTGAATCAGTCTACGATATCTACATCCACAAAATCATCTTCTTTTGAGGATGCTGCTTTTACAACCGTACGAATTGCCTTCGCGATACGTCCCTGTTTTCCGATTACCTTTCCCATATCGGAAGGGGCTACATGAAGTTCGATTTTGGTCTTTCTGCCCTCTTCTCTTTCGGTAACCACAACTTCTTCGGGATGGTCAACCAGCGCTTTGGCAATCACTTCTACAAGCTCTTTCATTCTCCACCTCCGGTTTTTCGGTTAACATAATATTTCTCATAAATGCATTCACCTTAATAAAAAAGTAAATTGCCTGCAGAAATATTATTTCTCGATTCCTGCGAGTTTGAAGATTTTTCCGACGGTTTCGGTAGGCTGAGCGCCTGCTGCAAGCCATTTCTTTGCAAGTTCTTCGTTTACTTTGAATTCGCTCGGATCGGTATTGGGATTATAGGTTCCGATCTCTTCGATGCACTTTCCGTCTCTGGGAGAGCGGGAATCCGCTACAACGATTCTGTAAATCGGGTTTCTCTTATAGCCCATTCTTCTAAGTCTGATTTTTACTGCCATTTCTTTTTCCTCCGTATTTCTTTTTTACGTAAAATAGTATTTGTAAACTAATCTATAATCGTCCGAGAAACTGCTCTCTTTTTCCTCGTTTAAAAAGAAAACATTTTTTCAGATAACTATCCTTCAAACAGAACGATGCGGGAATTAAAAACGCATCCTTCTTTTGTTGTGTTTCATCATTCCGGGCATCTGTTTCATCATTTTCTGCATCTGCTCGAACTGTTTGATAAAACGATTGACTTCGGAAATATCCACTCCGGCGCCCTTTGCAATACGATGTTTTCTTCGCGGATTTAAAATCTTCGGATTGGATCTCTCCTCCGGTGTCATCGAAAGCACAATGGCTTCCAAATGTGCCAGCTGTTTTTCATCAATGGCTCCTTCAAGTTCGTCACGGGAAATCCCCATGCCGGGCATCATTCCAAGGATTGCCGAAAGACCGCCCATTTTTCTCATCTGTTTCATGCTGTCGAGATAGTCGTTGAAATCAAACTTCCCTTTCTTCATCTTGGAAGCCATTTCACGTTCTTTCTCTTCGTCGATATCAATGCTTTCCTGCGCCTTCTCGATTAAGGAAAGAACATCGCCCATCCCGAGAATACGATTGGCCATACGGTCCGGATAAAACTGCTCCAAATCCGCCAGTTTCTCTCCCATGCCGACATAGAGAATCGGTTTTCCGGTTACGGCTTTAACGGAAAGTGCCGCACCGCCTCTGGCATCACCGTCCATCTTGGTTAAGATGATTCCGTCGATTCCAATCTGTTCGTTAAAGGAACTTGCCACATTAACGGCATCCTGACCGGTCATGGCATCCACAACTAAAAGGGTCTGGTGCACTTCGACGTTTTTCTTTATTTTCTTTAACTCTTCCATCATCTCTTCATCGATGTGAAGACGTCCGGCGGTATCAAGGATTACCACATTGTGTCCGTTTTTCGATGCATGTTCGATGGCGGCTTTTGCTATATTTACCGGGGAATGGGAATCTCCCATGGAGAAAAAGTCCACATTCACCTTCTCGGCATTTACACGTAACTGTTCGATAGCGGCCGGACGGTATACGTCGCAGGCAACAAGCAGGGGTTTCTTGCCCTTTTTTGTCATTTTGGCTGCCAGTTTGGCCGTCGTGGTGGTTTTACCGGCACCCTGCAGACCGCACATCATAATGACGGTTGTCGATTTGCCGGGCTGATACTGAATATCCGTCGTTTCCGAACCCATCAGATTCACGAGTTCTTCGTTAACGATTTTAATCACCATCTGACCGGGATTTAAACCGTTTAACACTTCCTCGCCGACGGCGCGTTCCTGAACGGTATTCATAAACTGCTTTACGACCTTGAAGTTTACGTCCGCCTCCAAAAGTGCCATTTTCACTTCTTTTAAGGCAATTTTGACGTCTTCTTCGGTCAGCCGGCCTTTGCTCTTTAATTTCTTAAAGACATTCTGTAATTTATCGGTTAAGCTTTCAAATGCCATCGGTACTCATCTTTCTTCAAAGCATTTCCAGTTGTTCGATTCTTTCCTTCATGGAAGATATCAGTTCTTCTTTCTCTTTGTCCGACCCACACTCTTCAAGCCGGTCCATATCCTGACGTATTCCGCCTGCCAGTTCTTTCAGTTCCCCGAAACGTTTAATCAATCCGAGTTTTTCTTCGTATCCTTCCAAAATCGCATCACAGCGTTTTAACAAATCGTGTATTCCCTGCCTCGAAACCCCGTATTCTTCCGCCAGTTCCGACAGTGAATAATCATTCATCACGGCATCTTCGTACACCTTTTTCTGATGCTCGGTCAGAAGTTCTCCGTAGAAATCGAATAATAATGCTTTTCTGGCAATTTCTTTCATACCCGACTACTTTATCAAAAATCATAAGAGGTGTCAAGTATTTTTTCTTGACACCTCTTTTCCTCCGATCATCGTTTTATTTATTCCGATAATCATTCCCTTTAAACGGGAACTCTTTTACTCGATATTATAAAGATATTTCTTTTCCTCGGACAGTTCCTCTCCCGGATATCTTTCTTTTGCATCGGCAATCAGTTCCTCATAAGTTTTGTAAATTAAAACCGAGTATCCGAAATCGAAATTATCCACAAAAATTTCTTTCGTATCCGGCATAAAGGCATATCCGCCCTTAATATACGCCAGTACACCGTAATCATCTCCGTTTATGATAAACATCTCCCCTTCGTCCATCTCATAATAATACGGATAACAGACAATGGTAACCAGGTCGTCTTTTTTATCATAATAACAGGATCTTATCGTCGTTGCTGGTTTCAGCGTTTTGGTAACGGAATTCACATTTAAATCATAGATTTCAATCGTGAAATCTTCCTTCTGATAAAGAAACACCTCACTTCCCTTTATGAATTCCATATAAATAACCCCGTCCGCCAGTACGGGAAATTCGGCACATAAAGAATCCTTTTCCAGATTCATCAGCCGGATTTTATTGTCATTGCAAAGAAATGCGGCATATTTTTTGTCATCGCTTATTTTCATCCCGGGATTTCCGCCTAAAAATTTGGTAACGACTTTATATTCATCCCCGGGGTGAACACCCGAAAGCTGTTTTTCTACACCCGTATCTAAAAAGATTTGAGAATAACAGATGTTTTCCGCTCCTTTTTTCGACACGTTTTTTTCCAGAATAACCGTTTTTGAATCGGAAGAAATGCAGCACGAAAGGATACGATTTCCGTCTCCCGGATATTCATAAACGACCTTCTTGTTAAGGCAGTCGATGACGGAAATCGAAGAATACGAACTCACAATTAAGTACGGATTATCGTTTTCATAAAAGATTTCACTTGCATCCTCAGCCAAAACAGAATCCCTTAGAATATCAAAAATCGAAACCGTCTCCTGAGACTGATTCAGCGGATCGTAAAAGGTCAGATCTCCATTTTTAAACGACACCATTACATCACCGATAAACCAGGTAGTTAACAGACTGTTTTCGGATACGGCATTATAAATCAGTTCTCCGCCTTCCCCGTAGAAACCGTATCTCCAGTCGTTTTCCCCCATATTTTCGAAAACACAGTAGTGTCCGGTAGGTGCAACCGCCAAAAGTTCCCCGACCGGCTTGGTAAGTGCCTCGACACAGGGTTCTCTGTATACCACGGTATGTAAATCCGAATCCTGTCCCTGCCCGAAAACAAGCGAATAACTCTCCCTGTCACTTGTAGCACATAACGTCATAAAGTCATTTTTGAGTCCCGTATTTAAAGATGTCTCATCATAACCGTTCGCATAATCCAGCATATGAATGCTTCCGCTTTCCAAAGAACAGACCGTAATTTCATCCGACATAATCATTCCGGTAACTTTTTCCTTAAACTTCCACTTATATAACTGTTCTCCGTTTTCACCGTCAAAAATCACAATTTCATTGCGTATGCAGACTCCGACTAAATATTTTTCTTCTCCGTTAATATCACAAATATTCTGACAGAGTAAATCAAGATGATCGAAAGACTCTTCATGCTCGATTTCCCTCGTCCAGATATTTTCTCCTTCTTTCGTAAAGCATCCGACAAAGCCTTCATCCAGTCTTTCGCCTTCATCTCCGACAAATCCGTTAAAACCGTAATACAGAAGAATATTTCCATCCGGTGTAAATAAGGTGTCGAAAACAGTGAACGGCTGTTCAAAATCCACAAACAGCGTATCACCGCTTGTCGTATCGACAATCACCCATCCGTCCTTATTTTTGCCGTTCTCATCGGTTTTTCCGCCCTCAAGACATACACATTTCCCCGAAGGCGAATATGTAATTCCGTCCCAAAGTTTATAATCGGTTCTGATGATTTTATCAAACTTCATCGTATCCAGATTCAAAAGATAAATATTAAATTGTGTGGAAAATGCGGCAGACTTTTGCTCTGTTCTAAAATCACAGTTGCGGATATCCTGTTCCGGCGATTTTGCGATTGCAACAAGATTTCCGAGATAATCGTATTTTCGGATTTCCGTTTCCAGGCAGACATATACATAGGAATCATCCGCGGAAAAATTATTCAGCGTGGTAATATCATAACCATCCGGCTCGATTTTGCATTTCAGTTCCATGCTGTCCGGATCCCAGACATAGACGGTTCCGCTGATATCCATGGAAACCAGTCTGCTGTAATCGTCAAAACGGGCAATTGAATTAAGCGAAAAATCGTGAGGAAGTTCTTTATCGATTTCAAAGTAATCATAAGAATAGGTTCCCAGCGTGTCACTGAGCGCATAAACCGCCTCTGATACCAGCGGACGGTCCCCTCCGGTTCCCGGAAGCGCTTCCAAAGCTACCAGTGTCGCATCTTTCCTGCTCCCTGCTTCAAGCAGTTCTTTGGACTGTTTTGCGTAGGAACGGGACTGATTAATCTGTTTTTGCCGGTATTCCGCCTTAATACGCTCGGCCAGAAGCGATTTTTCTTCCGCCAGTTTTGTCTGCGCATCCGCCAGTTTCAGCATTGTGTCCGCAACACGCGCATTATAAACACCGAAAATCACGGCAACGGAAACCACAACAGCTGCCACACTGAGTGCTATTGCCAGATTTCTTTTTATGATTCTTTCTTTATGACGCTGTTTAATATCATCGTAATTACAGCCGATGATTGCAGAGATGAGTCTTAGAAGTTCTGTTTTGAATTTTTGATTCTCTTCTTTGGAATTTGCGCCCCGGATATCGGCCGCAAGCGGTTCCACCGGTTTTCCGTATTCATCTTCCAAAAGAGGTTTCGGGAAACTGTCTGACGGTTCCCCTTCGATTAAAACCGCCAGAACATGACTGCGGTCATGGAGTTCCGTAAAGGTTTCGATTTCTTTTAACACCCAGTAAGAACCCGGGGTTTCGGGGGAACAGATAACAATCAGATATTCGCTTTCTTTTAAGGCATTCAGAATATTTTCGTTTAAATCGCTTCCGATCGGCAGTTCTTCCTGATCGCGAAAAACACGTTCAATACGCTTTTTCCCGGTAAGTTTCTGAACACTTTTCGGAATATGGTAGGTTTCCAAAGCCCTATGGAGTTTTTTGGCTGCCATCATATCATGAGGCGTATGGCGATAGCTGATAAATGCGTTATACTTCATATCCGTACCCTTAATTACCGGCGCTTCTTATCGGATACCGTGGCACCTTCCATATCAAAAAGCGCATCCACAAATCTGGCGGAGTCAAACTGCTGCAAATCTTCGATTGCCTCGCCGACACCGATGTATTTCACGGGAATTTTCAGTTCCGACTGCACTGCTACGGCAATTCCGCCCTTTGCGGAGCCGTCCATCTTGGTCAGAATAATTCCGGTAAGCGGGGTAACGGTAGCGAATTCCCTTGCCTGGGCAAGCGCATTCTGACCGGTTGTCGCATCCAAAACAAGCAGGTTTTCCCTGTGTGCCGCGGGAAACTCACGGTCGATAATGCGGTTCATTTTCTCAAGTTCCGCCATCAGATTTTTCTTGTTATGAAGACGGCCGGCCGTGTCGATTAAAAGAACATCCGCATTTTTCGCCTTGGCCGACTGAACCGAATCATAAACAACCGATGCGGGATCGGCGCCCTCATGTGCGGAAACCATTTCAACACCCGCCCGGTTTGCCCATTCTGCGAGCTGTTCGGTCGCTGCCGCACGGAACGTATCCGCCGCCGCGATAACAACCTTCTTTCCTTTGGCTTTTAATTTCGAGGCGAGTTTTCCGATGGTAGTCGTTTTTCCGACACCGTTCACACCAATTATCATCACAATCGACTGCTCTTCTTCAAACTTATATTCCACGTTATCCACCCGCATCTGCTGCCAGATGGCGCGAATAAGCAGTGCTTTGCACTCCGCCGGCTTATGATAATTCCCGTCAATGACCTCTTCTCGAAGACGCTCCATAATCTGTTCGGTGGCGCTCACGCCAAGATCTCCCGCAATTAAAACCTCTTCGAGTTCCTCATAAAATTCCTCGCTGATTTCCTCATAACGGTTAAATACGGAATCAATATTATATACAATGTTTTTTCTGGTCTTGGTCAGTCCCGCTTTTAATCTCGCAAAAAAGCCAAGTTTCTTCTCTTCTGCCATACTCTTTATCCTGTCTTCATACTTTCTGTTTGTTCTTAACAAACACTCTTTATCACTGCGAATTCATAACTGTTTCATCCGAATTACATTACAAACGTAAATGTGGGAAATCTGATAATTCCAAACATCCGTCTTCAATTATTTCTTCACACAGGGCGGGAGAATTTTCATGTTCACGAGCGGGTATTTTGAGGACGTCGGTTCTTAATGAGCAGGATTTATCACTGCGAATTTAGAACCGCTACGTCCGAAATATAGCGCAAGCGTGCCGGCGAGGGAACTGAAAATTGTAGACGCCCGTCTGCGAAGCCATTATGATACAATATCAGTTATCCAGCTTGTCGTCGATTAAATCGACGGATACAAGCGCCGACACACCTTTCTCCTGCATCGTGATACCGTACAGACGGTCCGTACGGTGCATGGTGCCGCGGCGGTGCGTGATGACAATAAACTGCGTATCCTTCGTCATCTTCTTTAAGTACTTTGCAAAACGCTCCACGTTGCTTTCATCGAGTGCCGCCTCAATCTCATCGAGAAGGCAGAACGGCGAAGGCTTTAAGTTCTGGATTGCAAAAAGAAGCGAAATGGCCGTCAGTGCTTTTTCTCCACCGGATAACTGCATCATGTTCTGCAGTTTCTTCCCGGGCGGCTGTGCAATAATCCGGATGCCTGCCTCTAATATGTCTTCATCATCCATCAGTTCGAGTGTGGCTTTTCCGCCGCCGAAGAGTTCCTTAAATACGACATCGAACTCGTCGGAGATTTTTCCAAACTGCTCACGGAACTGCTTTCTCATGGAATCGTCGAGTTCCTCGATGATTTTTACAAGCGTTTTTTCGGCTTCCACCAAATCGTCATGCTGTGCGGTAAGGAACGTATACCGTTCGGAAACCTGCTTATATTCCTCAATCGCGCCGACGTTGACATCACCGAGTTTTTTGATTGTTTCCTTAACGGAAGCAAGCTGTTTCTTCAATGCGGACAAGTCGGTTAAGGATTCGTCCCGAAGTTCCGCCGCCGACTGAAGCGTCAGTTCGTATTCTCCCCACATATAGGATGTCTGATAGGAAAGACTCTCCTCCATCCTTTCTTTCTGTGAGGTTAAACGGTACATTTCTTTATCGAGTCCGGATAAGATATCCGACAGTTTCTCTCTTTCGGTGAAAAATTCCTTCTGTTTTGCGGAAAGTTCTTCTTTCTTTGCCTGCTTTTCGGAAAGGAGTTTCTCTGTCTTTGTCTGTGTTTCGCCGGATGCCACAACCGTTTTCTTCAGTTCTTCGATATCTTCTTTCTTATGCGTAATTTCTTCTTCGGATTTTTCCAGCGTTTCCGTCAGTTCCTTCTCTTCCGCCGTCAATCCGCCCAGTTCTTCCGATACACGATCGATATTCTGCTTTGCGAAATCCTGTTTCTGTAACAGTTTTTCCACTTCCACGTCAAAGGCGGAAACAATATTCAGTTTTTCGGTTTCTTCGCTGCGATAGCCTTCTAAAACGACCTGTTCTTTCTTTACTTTGGCATTTTCCTCCTCTTCGGATTTCGTATTCTCTTCCAAGGATTTCTGTACCGTAATCTTTTCTTCTTCGATGGATGCGATTTCGCTCTTTAAATCCGCGGATTCTTTTCTTAAGGCATCGAAATCCTTCGTTACGTCGCCCATCTTTTCTTTCGCCTGATTAACCCTGATTCTGGCGGTGTTTAAGCGAACATACCCGTCCTGATAATCGAGTTTGAGTTTCTCGATTTCCAGACGAACCTGGTTACGGCGCATCTTACACTCTTCAATGGCTTTCTCTGCATCCTTACAGTCTTTCTCCGCCTTGTCGACCTGGGATTTTAATTCTTCCATCTCGCGTCTTCGGCTTAAAAGACTTAAGGAATTTTTGAAATTACCGCCGCTGATTGCACCGCCCGGAACGAGCAGCTCGCCTTCGATGGTAACCATGCGGATGCCGTAATCGAATTTCTTTGCGATTTTTAATGCGTGATCCACCGTATCGACAACGACAATACGCCCTAACATGGCTTTCGATACGTCTTTATATTTCTCTTCCTGCGAAACGAGATCGCAGGCCATTCCGATGACACCTTCCTCGGTTAAACACTCGGGATTTTTAAATTCCTGCGGATGCGTAATCGTGGTAAGCGGAAGGAATGTGGCACGGCCGAGTTTATTATCCTTTAAGTACTGAATCATTTTCTTGGCCGTATGCTCATCATCGGTTACGATATTCTGGATATTTCCGCCGAGAGCCGTTTCAATGGCGGTTTCGTATTTCTTTTCCACCTTGATAATATCGGCAACCACGCCGAAAATGCCTTTTTCTTCCTCCTTCTTTTCCATCACTTTCTTGATGGTCGCGGAGTAGCCTTCATAACGTGAGGTGATATCCGAAAGCGTATCGTATTTGGCTTTCAGCTGATGGAAAAGTGCCTGTTTTTCGCGAAGTCTTCCGTCGAGTGCCGCCAGTTCGTCTTTCATCATGGCAGCCTCTTCTTCTTTTTTCATCTGGGCGAATTTCTTCTTCTCGACTTCCTCGTTAATTTTCTTAAACTCGGCTTCGAGTTCGGTAATAATACCGCTTTGTTCGTCTTCCGCGGTTTTCGCCAAAAGAAGTTTTGCATTGCATTCGCTGAGCTGGATATTCTTCTGCTCGGCCATCGTATTTAAACGTTCGATCCCGGCCTTGATGGTTCCTCTTTCGCTTAACAGCTCTATGATATAATTTTTGCTTTTCTCAATTCCGAAATTGACGGTTTCGATCTGTTTCTGGCAGGCTAACAGTTCTTCCTGCGCCTTCTTTCTCTCTTCGTTTTTCGCCGCCGTTTCGGCATCAATGGATGCCTTTTCTTCGTCTAATTTCTTCTTTTCTTCTTCCTTGGCGAGAATCTGTGCCTTTACGTTTTCGATTCTCTCCTTCATGTGCTCTTTGTTCGCTTCGATAGCCTTAATCTGTTCTAAAAAGAGCTTGATTTCGCCTTCGAGTTTTTCTCGTGTAACACCGTACGTGGAAAGGGAATTTCTGGCTTCCTCGATCTCCGTATCCAGTGTGGCAAGCGTCTGTTCGAGTTCCTCATATTCGCTCTTCAGTGCTTCACTGCGATGCTTTGCGCTTTCCAAATCATTTCCGGCAATCAAGAGTTTGGCATTCACATCCTCTAAAGATTGACGCAGTTTCTCCGTCTCAAGCAGAAAAATATTAACGTCCAGTTTCTTCTGCTCTTCCTTACGGTTTAGATAAACCTTCGCTTTATCGGACTGTTTTTCAAGAGGCCCGATCTGCCGTCCGAGTTCGCTTAAAATGTCATTGACACGAAGCAGATTCGCCCGCTCGGATTCGAGTTTCTTGGAAGCTTCGAGTTTTCTTCTCTTGAATTTGACAATACCGGCCGCTTCGTCAAAAAGCTCACGGCGGTCTTCCGGCTTGGACGATAAGATTAAATCAATCTGCCCCTGTCCGATGATGGAATAGCCCTCTTTTCCGATACCGGTATCGTAAAAGAGTTCATTTACGTCTTTTAAACGGCAGACCGTACCGTTTAACAGATATTCGCTTTCACCGGAACGGTAAAGGCGTCTCGCCACGGTCACCTCATCATAATCGATGGCAAGACTGTGATCGGAATTATCCAGTGTGATGGCAACATATGCGCTGCCGACCGGTTTTCTTAACTCCGTTCCCGAAAAAATGACATCCTGCATGGATGCGCCTCGAAGCTGCTTGATACGCTGCTCTCCGAGTACCCAGCGGACCGCATCCGCCACGTTGCTTTTTCCCGAGCCGTTCGGTCCTACAATACCGGTTATTCCGTTTTCAAAATCAAATACAATTTTATTGGCAAAAGATTTAAATCCGTGAATCTCAATACTTTTTAAATACATGTTTTACTACTTACTCCTGTGTTATGAATTTCCCCTCATCTGAAGAAGCAGTTCATAAGCTGCTTTCTGTTCGGCGTTTTTCTTGCTGTGCCCGCTTGCCTGAACTTTGCACTCATCATTAATATAAAGCGCAACCGTAAATGTTTTATCATGCTCCGGTCCGTCTTCGCCAATCAGTTCATAGCGAATGCTCTGGCCGGGAGTTTTCTGTATCTCTTCCTGAAGAATACTCTTGCTGTCTACGAAAAGACGGCGTTCCCCGATTCCTTCCATCACAAAACGATAGATATGTTTCTTCGCCGCCTCAAAACCGCCGTCTAAATAAACGGCTCCGATAATGGCCTCAAAAACATCCGAAAGGATGGAATCTCTTTTCCTTCCGCCGGTAGCATCTTCTCCCTTTCCGAGTAAAATAAGCTCACCCAAAGAAAGCTTCGCGGCACAATATGCCAGCGCAGGCTCACAAACCATGGATGCTCGCATTTTTGAAAGTTCCCCTTCCGGCATTTCGGGGTTTTCGAAATAAAGATATTCGCTCATGACGAGCTCTAAGACAGCGTCTCCTAAATACTCGAGGCGCTGGTAATGCTGCCATTTATTGATTTTTCTTTCGTTCATGTACGACGGATGGGTAATTGCGCAAAGAAGCAGGGAGGAATCATGAAACGAATAACCGATCCTCTGCTGCAGAATCGATAAAATCTCCTGTGTTTCCATCATGCTTTTTCCGCCCTTTTTATTAGTTCCACGGCTTCATCCACCGTACGGACCTGTAAAATGTCCTCTTTTTCCAAAGATATATCCAGTTTTTCTTCCACGTACATGACAATCTGGTATACATCCAAAGAGTCCGCACCGAGATCCCCCGTAAATGTGGTATTACCGTTAATCTCTCCGTTATATACCTTCAGTACGCTCACAATTGCATCTTTTAAAACTTCCAGTTCCATTTTCCTTAACGAATTCTTCCTTTATATTTTTACAGCCGGACTTTTGCTTTCCCGTTACTGTTCTGCCGTTTCATCCTCCGGCTTCTTTTCCTCTTCGGCCTTACAGAAGCTTTCCTTAAATTTCTCGTTAATACCCGCTTCATAGAATTTTACGCACTGGCGAATGGCCGACGCACATTCCACCGCCGTGGAATTTCCGTGCATTTTAACCACCAGGCCTTTTAAACCGAGAAGCGGCGCCCCGCCCTGATCTGCCGCCGTATAGGCAACAATCGTTTTCTTTAAGGATGGTTTTACAAGCGCTCCGCCGATTTTTCCGCGAAGAGACGACATCATACCCTTTTTGATTACCTGTATTAAAGCCTGCGCCGTTCCTTCGTAAAGTTTTAAAATAACATTTCCGACAAAAGCATCGCAGACCATGATATCAACCGCACCGAACGGAATATCCCTGGCCTCCACGCTTCCGACAAAATTAATATCCTTGCATTCTTTTAACAGAGGGAAAGCTTCTTTAACCAGTGCGTTTCCTTTTTCCTCTTCCGCACCGATATTGACGATTCCTACCGTAGGGTTTTCGATGCCTACGAATTCACGCATATAGATGGTACCCATTTTCGCATACTGAACAAGCTGAGACGGTTTGGAATCCACATTGGCTCCGCAGTCAACTAAAAGGGACATCCCTTTTACGGTCGGGAATAAAGGTGCTAAGGGAGGCCTTTCCACGCCTTTGATTCTTCCGACAATAACCTGTCCGCCGACTAAAATCGCACCGGTACTTCCTCCGGAGACAAATGCATCGAACTCTCCGTTTCTTACCAGTTGCATTCCCTTTACGATAGAGGAATCTTTTTTCGAACGAATCGCATTTACCGGAGGCTCCGCCATCTCAATGACTTCCGTTGTCGGATAAACGACAATTCGCTCCTTATCGTATCCTTCCGCATTGTTTAATTCCTCATTAATTGCCTTTTCATCGCCGAGAATGGTAATCTTCACATTATTCATTTCCTGTACGGCCTTCACCGCTCCGCGGACCATTTCCACCGGAGCCAGATCACCGCCCATTCCGTCCAAAGCAACACGAATTATTTCACTCACAATTTTTGCCCCTTTTTAATCAGACTTGTATTTGCACATACACATACAAATTTACTATACTAAAAAAACGCAAAAAAATCAAGATTCCACGCTTTCCTGAACATGATTCCCGCAAAAATCGCCGGCAAAATTCATAAAAATATTATTGACAAACCACATGCACTTAGTTTATACTCGAAAAGTACGATTTTTGAATAATTGCCTGTGAATTGGAGGTGAAGATAAGATGTCTATTTGTCCTAAGAATAAATCTTCCAAAGGAAGAAGAGATAAAAGAAGAGCAAACTGGAAAATGACTGCTCCTACTTTGGTAAAATGCAGCAAATGCGGAGCTTTAACAGTTCCTCACAGAGTATGCAAGGCCTGCGGTACTTATAATAAAAAAGAAGTCATCAAGCAGGAAGATTAATTTAAGTATAATTGTGAAATCAATTCCCCGTCGTTTTTCGGCGGGGTTTTTTCATTCCTGACTCGCTCCTCTCCCGATAGCCGCGCTGACCGTCAGATCCGCATAAAGACCTTATTGAGCAAAAGCACAAAAGCCCTGTCCGATTCGACAGGGCTTTTTTATGCATGTTACTCTTTCTTATGAATGTTTCCGTTTAAATCCGGTACGTACCGTCAGTCTGCCATCGCCTGTACTACGGTGATTGCGATAACGCCTACGATATCCTCTGCGGAGCATCCGCGGGAAAGATCGTTAACCGGCTTTGCAATACCCTGAAGGATAGGTCCGTAAGCATCCGCTTTTGCAAGACGCTGTACAATCTTGTAAGCAATGTTTCCGGCGTCAAGGTTCGGGAAAATAAGAACATTGGCCTTACCTGCAACATCGCTGTTCGGAGCCTTGGAAGCTGCTACAGAGGGAACGATTGCCGCATCCAGCTGGAACTCACCGTCAACAACCAGATTAGGATACTGCTCTTTTGCGATTTTGGTAGCTTCTACCATCTTATCTACCAGCGGATGTCTCGCGGAACCGACGGTGGAATGGCTTAACATTGCACATACGGGATCTGCGCCAACCAGCTGTTTGAAGCTCTGTGCGGAAGAATCCGCAATTGCGGCAAGTTCTTCGGGATTCGGGTCCTGATTCAGACCGGAATCGGCAAAAATGAAGGTTCCGTTTGCACCGTACTCACAGTTCGGCACATCCATAACGAAGAATGCGGAAACAAGCTTGCATCCTGCTTTTGTCTTTAAAATCTGTAAGGAAGGGCGAAGGGTATCTGCGGTTGAATGGCAGGCACCCGCTACCAGACCGTCCGCATCTCCGGCCTTTAACATTACAATACCGAAGGTAATCGTATTGGAAAGAAGAATCTCTCTTGCTTCCTCGGGCGTCATACCTTTGGCTTTTCTGGTGATATATAATAACTGAACATAATCTTCCAGTTTTTCGCAATTTGCAGGATCCACGATTTTTGCACCGGAAATATCAACGCCTGTCGATTTTACATGCTCGTCGATTTCAGCCTGGGAACCGATTAAAATCAGATCTGCAATCCCCTCTTTCATCGCCTGCTCTGCCGCATAATAGGTTCTGTCATCCATGGTTTCGGGAAGCAGAATCGTTTTCTTTGTCTGTTTTGCTTTTTCTTTGATGTGTTCAACAAATGATCCCATTGGTCTCTCTCCTTTATATATAATAAATTATTAACCATCCGATACCGGCATAAATCCGGTAACGGTTTTATTATAATCATATTGTTTTTTCGGTGCAACCTTATTACGGATTTTCCTGATTATTGAATTTGATGATGATGCTCGCTATTTCTTTTCTCGTAAAACGGCCCCGGTTAAACGCATACGCAATATCCACTCCTTTGCACATGCAGTTTGAAAAGAAGCTTTCGCATCCCGATAGCAGATACATGGCGTAGGAATCATAGATTGCCTTTCCTGAAAAATACCTCCGTTTCAATGAAACGACCGCCGCGTTTTACCGGGATTCCTCCGCTTCAATAACCTGAATTTTCCAGACATTCGTGGTATTTTCACCGGTCTTAATTTCATCCGCAAGCACAGCCTCCGTTACTTTCCCCTCCCTGTTTACCAGATTTACGACGTACTGCGGATCAATATAGTCTGCCGTAAGCAGATATACATTTTCCTTCCTCAGGGAATCCGCCGTATTATCGATTCCGAGCAATTTGTATTTCTCCGTCATCAGCGGCGAATTATAACACCAGTCCACTGCCCGGACATAGTTCGTCGTTTCCTCTTTTCCCTTAAATAAAGCCCTGCACTGTGTGGCATTCGCGCTCGAAGTAACCAAAAATACATCGTCCGGCCGGTTTTTCACGTATGCATTCATTTCATCAAAAACCAGGCTTTTATCCCGGTAATATTCGCGGTCATATCCGGTCGAGCGAAACGAGGTAAAAAGAATCACCACCGCTCCGGCCAGCGTCAGAAATACGCCCGTCTTTCGTACATTCCTGCCGTCGAATAAAGATAATCCGATGTCCGGCAAAGTATTTACATATACTGCGAAGAAGCCTGCCGACATCGCATACAAAAGCGGAATATACACCCTTTCCGGAAGCCTGTTTAAATAGGTGAAATAAGCTGTAAAAACGATAAAGTAAAGAATCAGTCCGGCATAAATCACAATCGAAGCAAATTTTTTCCGGTAGAGAGCCACGCGAAGTGCGGCAAAAAATACCGAAATCGCAAATACCACCGTAACAACACCGGTAAAACTCCTTAAAATCACGCCAAGCGAACGCAGCGTATCTTTTATAACCGCCTTCGGAAGCGAAATATAGCGCTGCATTTCCTTATTGATCTGCCTCTGTTTTTCGGCCATTTTTTCAAAATTCGAGGTATTTGCACTTTCCGTAAGATTCAGGGAATATTCCAAAAGGGCCGTATATTCGTCCTGCCGGATTCCGAGTTCTTTATAAAACTCCGTATTATCCGGATAACCCGGCATAAGGCTGTAATCATAGACATCGGTTCTTGCTTTGTTAAACGCCTCAAATTCCTTCCATTCCGGTGAACGATATGCCGCTTTATGTACGAAAACGGAAGATACAAGAATCAGGAGTAATATCCCCGACAATACAAGAATCCGTTTCAGCTTTATACGGGAAATAATACCCGTAATCACCCGAACGGCCAGTACTGAAAAAAACAGGGGAAGAATCATGAAACAGACTTCCTTGCGAAGCCATAAAGACAGCGTAAACATCACCGCACAAACTACGGCATTTACCGTAAATTCCCTGCGTGATTCCCCGTTTCCCGATGACGCATAATAGAAAAATGCGGTTGAAGCCATGAGCCCCGCCAGAATCGTATACTGGTTTTCAACGATAAATTTTAAATGCATTCCGAAAACGATCAGATAAAAAGAACATACGATAATCAGGCGAAACCATGCTTCCACACCGGTTCCGGTGCTGTCTTTTTTTCTCGAAAACCGGTGGCGAAAGTCTTCGTCATTTGCAAAAAAAGCCCGGTCAAGGCGCACACAGATTAAGAAAAGACAGACAAAATGCATGCCGAAAGTAAAAATTTCATACCATTTTACCGTCGGCAAAACCGTATAAAACGTCTTAAACAGGATTCCCAGCGGGAACATGACATAAACAAGATATGCACTCGGTTTTCCCGTATAGGTACCGCTTGCAATCGACTGAATCAGTAAATCGTCGTTGGTAATAAAAACCGGCACATAAAAAAGTACCGTTAAAAGGGCACTTATTAAGGTCAGCATCGCCGGGACCACAATATAGGTGCTGTTCTTTTGCAGTACTTTTTTTAAATTCATATCCAAATCCTTATCGTTTCGAAATTTACAGAATAATCATCGCATCCCCGAAGGAAAAGAAACGGTACCGTTCTTTAATTGCCTCTTCATATGCCGCAAGGACATTCTCCCTTCCGGCAAGAGCACTGACTAACATAATCAGCGTGGATTCCGGCAGATGAAAATTGGTGATCAGTCCGTCAAGCACCTTGAAACGGTATCCCGGATAAATAAAAATCTCGGTATTTCCGCACTTTGCACTCATTTTTCCGTTTTCGTCCGCCACACTTTCAATGGTTCTGCAGGATGTCGTTCCGACACAGATGACTCTTCCGCCACGCTCTTTGCATGCGTTTATGGCATTTGCCGCTTCTTCGGTCACCTCATAATATTCGGAGTGCATATGATGATTCAAAACATTTTCCTCTTTTACCGGACGGAAGGTTCCGAGGCCCACATGGAGCGTTACAAAAACCACATCCACGCCCATTGCGCGAATTTCATCCAGCAGTTCATTGGTGAAATGAAGCCCTGCCGTCGGGGCTGCCGCCGAACCGTCGAATTTCGCGTAAACGGTCTGATAGCGGTTTTTGTCCTGAAGTTTGTGCGTGATATAGGGAGGCAGTGGCATTTCCCCCAAAGAATCCAGTATTTCCTCCCAGATTCCGTCGTATTCAAAATGTACCAGCCGCTTTCCTTCTTCGGCGATTCCGACGATTTCCGCCTTTAAAATGCCGTCACCGAAGGAAAAACGCATGCCCTCTCTTGCCTTTTTTCCGGGTTTTACAAGCGTCTCCCAGACATCACCGTCAAGCCGCTTTAAAAGCAGAAATTCAACCACCGCACCGGTTTCTTCCTTCGTCCCGAAAAGCCTGGCGGGAATGACTTTGGTATTGTTTAAAACCATGCAGTCCCCAGGGTGCAAAAAACCGGGGACTTCTTTAAAAATGTGATGTTCATAAGCCCCGGTGTCCTTATTTAAATATAATAATCTCGAAGAACTCCGGTCTTCCAAAGGATCCTGTGCAATCAGTTCCTTCGGAAGATCAAAGTAAAAATCCGATTTTTTAAGTTCCATAATAACTGTTTCCATTTACATGTTCTTTAAGAAGCTTAAATAACCTCTGTATGTCTCGTATAAATCCGCTTTGCTGATTACTTCGTGAGGTGCATGCATATTCAGTACCGCCACACCGCAGTCAATTACGTTCATACCGTATTTCGCAAGAATATAGGCAATGGTTCCGCCGCCGCCCAAATCAACCTTTCCGAGTTCCGCAAGCTGAATGGATACGTTATCTTTGTCAAAAATGCTTCTGAGTTTTCCGATGTATTCCGCATCCGCATCGTTGGAGCCGGACTTTCCGCGGGCACCCGTAAACTTGCAAAGAACCATGCCTTTTCCGAGATATGCCACATTTTTCTTATCAAAGCTTCCCGCATAGGAAGGATCGAAAGCCGAAGAAACATCCGACGAAAGCATGTTGGAATTCTTTAAACATCTGCGAAGCGAAAGTTCGGAATCCTTTCCCGTAAGTGCGATTATTTCCGCAACAACATTTTCAAAGAAAAGGGAGGTCATTCCCGTGGCACCGACCGAACCGATTTCCTCTTTGTCGACTAAAATACAGCATGCCGTCTTCTGCGGATTCGCCACATCAACAAGTGCACGGAACGAAGGATAGGAGCATACCCTGTCATCATGACCGTAACCGATAATCATGCTCCGGTCAATACCGCAGTCCCTGGCACGTCCCGCCGGAACAATTTCGAGTTCCGCCGAAAGGAAGTCATCCTCTTCCATATCGTAATATTCCTTCAAAAGAGCGAGAACCGATTTCTTTACAGCTTCTCTTTCTTCTTTTTCTTCCGCCTTTTCCTTTGATTTGGAAGATGTGCTTTTGGCTTCTGCCGGGCGGCTTCCGATAATAATATCCAGTGCTTCGCCTTCAATTACCTTTGAAGCCTTCTTTTCCATCTGTTCAGCTGCCAGGTGAATCAGTAAATCGGAAATGAAAAATACGGGATCATCCTCTTCCTCTCCGAGATTAATAATCGTGGTGGATAAATCTTTCTTTACCACAACGCCGTGGATGGCAAGCGGAATCGTAACCCACTGGTACTTCTTGATTCCGCCGTAATAATGCGTGTCGAGATATGCCAGTCCGCCGTCCTCATATAAGGGATTCTGTTTTACGTCAAGACGGGGCGAATCGATATGCGCACCTAAGATATTCATGCCGTTTTCCATCGGCTCTTTTCCGATGCGGAATGCTACGATTCCTTTATTTCTGTTTACCGCATAAATCTTATCTCCGGCTTTGATTTTCGTACCGTTTTTTACAAGAAGTTCCAGTTCCTTAAAGCCCTGCTCCTCCAGGCGGTTTACGATTTCATCCGTACATTCCCTCTCCGTTTTGCACTCCGAAATAAACTTCCTGTAATCCTCGGAAAAAACATTCAGTTCACCAAGCTGTTTCTTTGTGTACTTGCTCCAAACCGTTTTGTCTGACATTGTATGTTCTCCTTATCTGTTAATTTGAATATTTTTAACACGCGCAGTATCGTCTTTTATTTCGGCGACGCGACTTTGCATCTTACGTCATCATAAATTTACGAAGCCTTGCAGAAATCTTCGAAGTCCGAAATCGGCATGGGTTTTGCGAAATAATATCCCTGGAACATCTTGCAGCCCATATCCGAGAGCATCTTATACTGATCGACGGTTTCCACACCTTCCGTCAGCGAAGATATGCCGAGATTATCGGAAAGAACAATCATATTCTGAAGAATGGTATTGGCCTTGTTGTTATCCGTCGACCGGCTTAAGAATACCATGTCGATTTTTATAATATCCACCGGCATGTCTTTTAACATGTTAAGGGACGAATATCCGCTTCCGAAATCATCCATTTCCACTAAGAATCCTTCTTTTCTCAGTTCGTTTAAGATTCCGATACGCTTTTCTATATCCGTCATCATGACCGTTTCCGTAATTTCCACACGGAGCTGCTTCGGATTGATTTTATACTCGTTTACAATTTTCTTAATTTCCGCTGCGACATCCATAAAATAGAAATCCTTCGGCGAAATATTGATGGAAATAAACCAGTCGTCGTGTTTTCCTTTCCAGCCGGATAAAATCTCACAGGCGGAACGCCACATATATTTATCCACTTCGGCGATTAAACCGTTTTTCTCAAAAACAGGGATGAATTTTGCCGGAGACATAAATCCGAGTTCCGGATGAATCCACCGAACCAGTGCCTCGGCTCCGAGTGTTTTTCCGTCCGGTCCGACAATCGGCTGCAGATACGGCATAATCTGTTTTTCTTCCAGTGCATTCGGAAGTTCGTTGGTAATCCTTTGTGCCCAGAGAACATCTTCACGCATTTTATCGTCATAATATGCGATATACGTCCGGCAATCCTCTTTTATCGTGGACAGTGCCATACGGGCCCGGTCAAACATCACGGACACATCGAGATTCCGGTCTTTCACCTCGTATACACCGATATGCATCATGATGTGATATTCAATCGTCCCCTCCGCTACCGTAAAACGGGAAAGAATCTCTTCCAGCGCTTTGGGATTAAAACGGGATTTCGGAATACACATTCCGAAGGTATCACCGATTAACCGGCCGTAGAGCGTATATTCCGATGATTCCTTTTTGATTCGTCTGGCAATGCGGAAAAGCACTAAATCTCCGAAATCGTTTCCGAAAACATCGTTTACCAGTTTAAAATCATTTACGTCAAAATACGCTATGACATACTCTTCATCCGGGTTGCAATCGATTTTTTCCCGGATTTTCGCAAACAGATATTCCTTCGTGTAAAGCCCGGTCAGGCGGTCATGTGTCGCATTATATTTTTCCTGAAGATATTTCTTCTTTTCTTCGGTCTGGTCACGAAAACTTAAGAAATATCCGGCCAAATGTTCCTTTCGGTCCTTTAATACATGTTTCTCGATTTCGTAATACCGGGTCTCATCCCCTTCTCCGACGGACCTTTCAATCTTCCACTCGCCGCTTTCGCTCTGGGGTTCGCCGCCCTTAAAAAATGCCTGCAGTTTCGTATCGACCTGTTCGAAATTCCGGTCTTCGATTTCCAATAGTCTCCGTCCGGGATCGTTGGCCCAGACACATTTGCGGTTTCCATCAAAAATAAACAGCGACTGGCGCATGTCCGAAACATAGTCCGCAAGCATATGGTCCAAAAGCCTCATCGGCCGGTAATAAATCGAGAAATAGAAAATAAAAAGCCCGATTCCCACGAATCCGACGACCGAAATATCAATCGGCGTTCTCGAGAAAATATAAAAGGTTTCGCACACACCGCCCAGAATAATCGAAATTAAAATAACGGTGTACCTTTCCCTGTATATTCTCGGCGAACGAATGGCTTTGACCGCAAAAATGATAATGACGGCAAGTAAAATTCCGTAACAGAGAAAACGGTGGAATGACTGCCCCATGTAGGGAACCAGACGATAATAATCCAGATGGTCCACCGTAATCCGTTCGATGGAAAACGAAAAATGAAGGAAGGGATTTAAGATGTACTGAAGCGCATCCAGGCCGAAGAAAAAATTGACTAAAATCTCAACGCCCTTATACGGCCAAGTTACGTTGCAGTATTTAAACGCAAAACGAATCAGTGCAAACATCATTACATCCATGCCGAAAAAATAGATGTAATATCCGATCCACGCCATTTTTTCACCGGTAAAGAGAATCAGGAAAAGATTGCCCAGTACAGGCAGGGTAAAGGATGACATCAGAAATGCGACCGCACTGCCAATAGACCTCTTGGACTGTTTTGCAAGAAAACTGCAGACCAACACGCCTAAAATGGCCACTATGAACACTGCGGAAAATACAATTCTCATTAAATGTCTTCCGATGCTTTATTTACTCACATCCATGAGTGATTTTTCCGTAAGAATCCCTTTGATGCCATTTTACCATTTATGCCGCATAAAATAAAGCAATTCTCGGTATTTTCATATGTTTTTCATATGTTTTTCATATGTTTTTCATATGTTTTTCATATGTTTTCAGCCATTTTTTCTCATCTTTTTTGCTTTTATCCTCTTTCATTCTATTTATCGGCAAGCCCTTGCTTTATTCCGGCATCAATGATAAAATCATTTTACAGAACATATGTTTTTGTTTTGGCTGCTTTTTGGAATTATGGATAACGATAAATGTTACATTGCAATTGATTTAAAATCCTTCTATGCCTCCGTCGAATGTATGGACCGGGGGCTGGATCCTCTGACCACAAACCTTGTCGTGGCCGATCCTTCCCGGACCGAGAAAACCATCTGCCTCGCGGTCACTCCTTCTTTAAAAGCATACGGGATTTCCGGACGCGCCAGGCTTTTTGAAGTGGTTGAACGGGTAAAAGAAGTGAACCGCGAGCGGTTAAATCTTGCCGTCCGCCGCGGGAAAGCCGAAAAAGACGAAAACGGCGAATATCACTTTCGCTCCTCTTCTTCGGATGCGAACGCCCTTGCCGCAGATGAGTCCTTAGAACTGTCCTACATTGTCGCACCGCCCCGTATGCGTATGTATGAAGAAATCAGCGGTAAGATTTTTTCGATTTACTTAAAATACGTCAGTGCGCAGGATATTCATGTTTATTCGATTGACGAGGTCTTTATTGATGTCACCGCCTATCTTCAAACGTACCGCATGACAGCGAAGGAACTGTGCATTCAGATGATCCGCGATGTCTTAAAAAGCACCGGAATCACTGCCACAGCCGGCATCGGATGCAATCTTTACTTAGCCAAGGTAGCAATGGATATCGTGGCCAAACATGTTCCCGCAAACGAAGACGGCGTGCGGATTGCCGAACTTAATGAAATCTCTTACCGGGAGCTTTTATGGTGTCACCGGCCTCTTACCGATTTCTGGCGCGTCGGACGCGGCATTTCCAAAAGACTTGAAAAAATCGGTGTTTTTACCATGGGAGATATCGCAGCACTGAGTCTGACCAACGAAGATATTTTATACAGCACCTTCGGAATCAATGCCGAACTGTTAATCGACCATGCCTGGGGATGGGAGCCGGCCACCATCGAAGAAATCAAATCCTACCGTCCGGAACATAATTCCTTGTCATCCGGACAGGTTTTATCCACGCCCTACGAATATGACAAAGGTCTTCTGATTGTGAAAGAAATGATGCAGTCTCTTGCACTTGACCTTGTGAAAAAGGATTATTTCACAAAGCTGATTACGCTGACCATAAACTATGACCGGGAAAGTCTGGTCATCGAAAAAGACGGACGCACCTGGAAAGACTGTACTTATCATGTTGCGTTAACCGGCAGACCGTTTACGGGAGAAGTCGCACTCGATTATTACGGACGCCCTGCCCCCGCCCATGCACACGGAAGCGAAAATATCGATCATTACACCTCTTCCGCCACCTGTCTGGTACGTGCCGCATCCGGTTTGTACCGTCGAATCGTCGACCCCGATTTGTTAATCCGCCGGATTACAATCTGTGCCTGTAATCTCCTTCATGAAGATGAAATCCCGACAGACGAGGGAACCCAGCTTTCTTTATTCGATTTTTCCGGTAATAATGCCGGCATGGAAATTCAGACGGATAAGGAGAAAGAAAAAGCGGACGAAGAACGCGAACGACGGATGCAGAAAGCCACGCTGGCGCTTCAGGAGAAATTCGGCAAAAACGTTATTTTAAAGGGAATGAATTTGGAAGAAGGCGGAACCGCCATCGAAAGAAACCGTCAGATTGGCGGACACAAAGCGGAATAAGAGAATAAAGAAAGCAGGCATATTATGACAAAGGGAATCACGGAAAAAGAACCGAATCCGAGAGAAATCTACAAAGACATCATTGACCTTGAGCACCATGTATCCGAAAAGAGGCCGCATATGTCCTTGCATGACCGTGCCGCCCAGTTTGCACCTTTTGCGGCGCTAAGCGGCTATGAAGATGTCATAAAAAACGAAGCAGATACATTTAAACTGCCGGAGGCATAACACCTCCGGCAGTAATTTTTCAAAATATCTCCATCCGGAATAATCCGGCTTAAATTACAGTACAACCACCTGGTTCTTTCCGTTATTCTTTCCCCGATAAAGGGCCGTATCCACGCGCATACAGTATGTATCGGCATCTTCTCCCGGAATCATCTGTGTCACACCGACACTGATTGTCCGGTAATGCGCCTCCTCAAAATCAATTGAAGCAAAGTTTACGCGTAAAAGTTCCGCAATGACCGATGCTTTCTTAATATCCGTATTCGGAAGAAGAATCATGAATTCCTCTCCGCCCCATCGTCCCACACTGCTGTCCGGTACATTCTGGGTTGAAATCGTCTTCATCATTTCGGCAAGTTTCTGTAAAACCTCATCTCCCTTTTGATGCCCGAATTCATCATTTACCGCCTTGAAATCATCGATATCAATCATAATTAAGCAGTTCGGTTTTACAGCTTTTTCCGGATTATTCTCCGAAAATACGGCATTTGCCGCATCTGCTTCTTCAATAATTCTTCTTTGAATTTCCCGCCGGTTGTAAATCTGAGTAAGACCGTCAATAATTGCTGCCAGTCTTAACTGTTCGTTCGCTTCCTCCAGTTCCTCCGTCGCAGCCTGAATAAAGGTAGCCAGACGGTTAATCATCGAAACACTTCCCGAAAACTCCTGCTCGTTTAATTCCGCTTCGGGCATTTTTTCGAGATTTCGTTTGCCTTCACGCACGGCAGCAACCACCAGTGTTACATTATGCTGATTCACATGACCGTCGGTACGTAAGAATTCTCCGGATGTATAGAATCCGGAAGTCGGAGCCAGTGACTGGAACGGCCTGGTTTCCTTTCCGGCTTCCTCCACTCCCCAGAACGTTTTTCTGGCCGCACAGGAGAATACAAAAAGCGCTTCCGGAATAAAATTCTTGAAATTTAACGCTTCCTCATCGACCTTTGAAAGAATGGTCCACGGATCTCCGTAAGCAATTCTGGCTTTCACATTCTCTTCCATATCGGCCGTCATGACCAGACTTCCGTCTTCCTGTGCTGCGGTAGGTGCTCTTAAAATATGAATCCCGTTATGTTCGTAAAAAAAAGGAAACTCCAGGGTATTGTTAAAGAAATGCTCATCATTTTTGATTTTTAAGTACTTGAAGTAGGTATCGTAAGCCGGTTTTCCTTCGAGTTCGTAAAGAATCGGGCCTTTGGCTTTCGTTACCAAAAGATCACGTCCGAGAGGCTTCCAGCCGGTAATAAACGTGGATTCCACGTTAAAATCCTCACCGCCCATCAGCGCAAAAACAATCGAGTGGTCAGAGATTTTTCCGGCGGAAGAAAAGACAAACGCATAATCGGAATTCATATCGATGTTCATGGCTCCGCCTCCGAAGAACTGGATATGTTCCGGAAGATTCTTAAGTTCATCGCAGAAGTCGGAAGTGGAAATGCCGCGGATTGTGGTAAAGCACATTACGCATTTACACCAGTCATTTTCTTTTGTTTCACGAATCAGAGTATCCGTAACTTCCTTTGCATTCTGCGGATTAATCGGGAACTGAAGGATTTTGATTTTGGTCGTAAAATACTCAAATACCGAGCAGACTACAACGACTTCCGAATCGCAGTAATCCCCGAATAAAATATTGCCGTTTGTCGAGCATCCCATGATATAACTGTCGGGAATCTCTTTTTCGATGATGGCACAGAGGGTTTCCACCTTCGGCCGGTTAAGCGTATACGTGTAAACCTGAAAAAGTACTGCCGAAGTAACCGATGAATTGCACCACTGCTTGATTTTTCGAAGACTGTTTACAAACTTGTCTTCATTTTCATACGGAAACTGAAACTGTCTCATACGCTTTACCCCCCTTATATACAGATTACTCTGCCATGCACCGCATTGTACAGTTTCAATCTGTCACATAAAACCCCACTGTTTATCGATTCCGGATAATCACTTGCGAAGTTCGATTCCGAGAGATGTAAGTCCGTTCATAATCTTCTTCATGGCCGCATTGACATCCTCATCCTGCAAAGTCTTATTCTTATCACGGAAAACGAGTGCATATGCCATGGATTTATGCTCCCTGTCGATCTGCTCTCCTTCGTAAATATCGAAAAGTTCATAGCTTTCCAGGATTTTTCCGCCGCGCTGGGCAATCATGCGCTCAATTTCACCGGCGAGAACCGACTTGGGAACAACCATGCTGATATCACGGGTAACCGCCGGGAATTTGGCAATGCCTTCAAATTTACGGTCATAGGACGTAATCGGCATAATCTTCGGCATATCGAGTACCGCAACATATACCCTTCCCTTAATTCCGTAATTATCGGCAACCTGCGGATGAACCTCTCCGAGATATCCGATGACTTCCCCGTCATAAATCACATTTGCCTGGCGGCCCGGATGTAAGAACGGCTTATCCGATGCCGGATCGTACTCTTCCTTCTTCTTTGCGCCGAGTCCGGAAAGAAGTGTTTCAATCACGCCCTTCATGGAATAGAAATCGCCTTCTCCGTAGAATCCGAAGGTCAGCTGCATTCTTTCGTCCGGATAATCCGTAAGCGGAAGTTCCTTCGGCAGATAAATATTGGCCAGTTCGTAAAGTTTTACATTTTTGTTTCTGCGGTTAAAATTGGTTGCAAGCGAAGTCAGCATACCGTTTAACGGCAGTGTTCTCATGATGGAGAAATCTTCTCCGAGCGGATTGGAAATGACAATCGCCTTTCGTAAAGAATCCTCTTTATCCAGAAGAAGTTTATCGAACACCTTCGGACTTTCGAAGGAATAGGTCATGCTCTGTGAAAAGCCGCAGTATTCCGCAATATCCCTGCATTTTGCCTCAATACGGAGTTTATAGGATAATCCTCCGGCAACCGAAGCACCCTTCGGAAGGGTTACGGGGATTTTGTCGTATCCGTAGAATCTTGCTACTTCTTCCGCGATATCACAGAAGCCTTCCAGATCCTGGCGGAAGGACGGAATCGTAATCTCGGTCTGATCGTCATTTAAGGTAAGTTCCAGACGGTCAAAAATCGCAAGCATCTCTTCTTTGGAAACATCGGTTCCGAGAAGCGCATTGATTCTCTCCGGCTCAAAAGGAATCTTACGAAGTTCGGCAAAAGGTGCCGCAACATCCACCATTCCTCCGACCACCTCACCGCAGCCAAGTTCTTCTACCAGTGCACACGCACGGTTAATCGCCGCTTCGGCATTTCTGGGATCCAGTCCCTTTTCGAATTTACCGGACGAATCCGTACGAAGTCCGATTCTCTTTGCACTCTTGCGGATATTGGCTCCGTTGAAGGTTGCGGATTCGAATAAAACCGTCTGGACACTGTCGGTAATCATGGAATTCTCACCGCCCATGATTCCGGCAAGTGCAACCGGTCCCTCGCCGTCGCAGATGGTCAGAATATCTTTGTCAAGCGTCCGCTCCTGTCCGTCAAGCGTTATGAATTTCTGTCCGTCCGCGGCTCTCTTTACCACAATCTTCTTTCCGCGGATGGTGGAATAATCAAAAGCATGCATGGGCTGACCGTACTCTTCCATGACATAATTGGTGATATCCACCAGATTATTAATCGGGCGGATTCCGCTCTTGGCGAGGCGGCGCTGCATCCATTCGGGAGAAGGCCCGATTTTGATATTTTTGACGATTCTTGCACAATATCTCGTGCAGAGATCTTTATCTTCCACCTCTACGGTGATATAATCCGCCGCATTTTCATCATTTCCCTTTGCCTCTTCTTTCGGCAGAACAAACGGTTTTTTGAAGGTTGCGGCGGCTTCCCTGGCAATTCCGATGACCGAATAACAGTCCACGCGGTTGGATGTGATTTCATATTCGAAAACCGTGTCATGAAGACCTAAAATTTCGATAGCATCCGCTCCCACGGGTGTATCCTTCGGAAAAATATAAATGCCGTTTTCCGGTGCTTCGGGATAGAAATTACGGTCACTTCCAAGTTCCTCGATGGAACACATCATACCGAAGGATTCCACACCGCGGAGCTTTCCGTTTCGGATTTCGATTCCGTCTTCCGGAAGCGGTCCGCCGTCATGTCCGCCGGCTACTTTTCCGCCGTCGATAACAACCGGAACTTTGTCTCCCACATTCACATTGGGGGCACCGGTTACAATCTGCAATGTTTTGTCTCCCATATTCACCTGGCAGACAATCAGTTTGTCGGCATCGGGATGTTTCTCGATGGAGAGAATTTCTCCGACATAAATATCTTTTAAATTTTTATCTAATTTCTCGAATCCTTCCACCTTCGTTCCGGTCAAGGTCATGGCATCTGTGTATTCCTGATCCGTACATTCCAGTTCCGGCACATAAGCCTTAATCCAGGATAATGCTGTATTCATAAAACTTTATTCCTCCGTAATCATCTTAAGAATTTCATTCGTAATTTTAAGGCTCTTTTTCAAAATCTTTTTTGCCTTTTTTCAATTTTTTAACGTATTTTCGCATCCGACACATTTTCTTTATCAGAACTGATTTAAGAATCTTGCATCGTTTTCATACAAAAGACGCATGTCGTCGATTTCGTATTTTAACAGGGCGATTCTCTCAAGACCCACGCCGAACGCAAATCCGGTATATTCCTTCGGGTCAATGTTGCATTTTTCAAGCACTCTCGGATGAACCATTCCGCATCCTAAAATCTCGATCCATCCGGATCCTTTGCAGAAACGACATCCTTTTCCGCCGCATTTAAAACAGCTTACGTCCATCTCCGCCGAGGGCTCGGTGAACGGGAAATGATGAGGACGGAATTTTACTTTTGTCTCCTCTCCGAAAAGTTCTTTCGCAAACTCGGCAAGGGTTCCCTTTAAATCCGCAAAAGTGATATCCTTATCCACCACAAGACCTTCAATCTGATGGAAGGACGGCGAATGGGTTGCATCCACTTCATCGGCACGGAACACTCTTCCGGGTGCCAGAATGCGGATGGGCGGTCTTCCCTCTTCCATCGCATGGATCTGTGTGGAAGATGTCTGTGTACGAAGAAGCATTTCGCCGTTTATATAAAACGTATCCTGCTCATCCTTTGCCGGATGATCCGCAGGAATATTCAGTGCTTCGAAATTGTAATAATCCTTCTCGATTTCCGGTCCTTCGGTCACTTCATATCCGAGGCCGACAAAAATTCTCTCAACTTCTTCAAGGGCAATCGTATTCGGATGGCGATGACCGACAGCCGGTTTCTTCGCCGGAAGCGTAACATCGATTACTTCCGCCTTTAATTTCGCTTCCCTGAGCTGTGCCATCATTCTTGCATTGGCTTCGTCAAGCTGTTCCTCGATTTCCGAACGGACTTCGTTAATCATCTGTCCGACTTTCGGACGGTCTTCGGGAGCCACATCCTTAAGCGATTTCATAATTGTTGTAAGCTCACCCTTTTTCCCGAGAATGGCTACCTTGATTTCGTTTAATCTCTCCGGTGATTCTCCGGACGAAATCATTTCCTTTGCACGTTTTCTGATTTCATAAAGTCTTTCCTGCATTTTATAATACTCTCCTTAAAGATTGATACGACTGTAATAAAAACTGCGTCATAAAACCACAATCACGTTGCGATTGCTGTCATAATAACTGCGTCATTATACCACAAATCGGCAAATTCATAAACATTTTTGTTTATGAATTTGCCGAATTTTGTTCGTTTCGGATGAAATTATCTTATTCCGTTTCGTTCGATGCCTTTTTCACACTTCTCTTTGTCGTCTTCTTTAAAGACCGCCCTTTCCTTTTTCCGTCGTTTCTATGGTATTCATCAATATCCGGGACCAGGACTTCCGAAACAAAAATATTCTGTCCTTCTCTGTTCTTGTTCCGGTGCTCCTCCCTTAACTGTTCGGCAAAAACATTAATCAGGGCACCCGCAAAGAACAGGGTCATAAAGATGAAAATCCATACCATGGTAAGGATAATCGTTGCCATGGACCCGTACATGGAAAAACCGTGAAAATGATCCAGATAATACGAAAATGCCATGGAGAAAAGCGTACAGGTAATTCCGGCGAAAACCGCTCCGGTCCACATCCGGTGGGGAAGCACTTTCCGGTACGGAACCAGTCCGTATAACAGACTGAAAAATGCGGCAAGGAAAAGCCACTCGAAAAGATAACGGATATTTAAAACGGAAATGAAGAAATCGAGATCCACATGGAAAACATTCATAATCCGGGTCAGAACATACCTGGCCAAGAAAGTAACCATGACAAAAATAATCAGGATTACAACCAGCAGAACCGTATAGACGCAGGCTTCTAAACGTAGAAGGATGAAATTGCGCTTTTCATTCTTAACCCCGTAAACCGCATTCAGCCCTCTGGTAATGGACTGCATGCCTTTTCCGGCCGACCAGATTAA
>JAEEGL016556459.1_pt1 | contig 41427 bp, 43 predicted proteins | sample 9134231 | NCBI WGS metagenome assembly JAEEGL01 (sample SAMN16246548, study PRJNA631951) | gut metagenome | biome: gut microbiome; feature: rumen; material: fiber-attached | host: Bos | place: Iran: Karaj | collected 2018-10
ATGTCGTTGTATTCAACCTTGCAAAACTCAAACATAAACCATACAAGAAAAGAGTAAGAACTTGGAGCAAACTCTACCAAGATTATGAGAATGGATATAAAGCATTACTAAAGCTAGAGGATGCTTTCATCTACAAAAAACAAAACAATCAATATAAACTAATTCAAAAGGGATGGTAAAAATACCACCCCTTTTTCTTTTATTATATCACCATGCTATCAACCATCGAAGCAATCTCCTCATCATTGGTCAACTGATGAACATACTGCGCAATCGTATTCGGTGAACGAGCCATAAGTGTTGCAAGACCAGCAACAGTACTACCCTCCGAATTCAAATAATGACAAGCAAACGAATGCCTTGCCGTATACATCACAACCCTCTCACACTCCACCAAAGGCTCATTGCAGCCCTCAATAACATTCTTCCTTATGGTTTCCTCATTAATGGCTTCAAAAGCCTTCCTAACCCATTTAATAGCATTCTCTGAACAATGCCATGAATCCTTCAATAACTTGTAATCATCAACAGTATCCTTCATCTTGATAGGATATACATAACCATCACTACTCCTTCCCATAAAATGCTCCAAACCAATAACAGCAAACATATCCCTCTTCCAACGCACTTGAACAGAAGTACCACTCTTCTGACGCTTGAAATCAATTGCCCAATAATCCTCACCATTAATGCTAATTCTTCGACAATCAGAAAGCTTAAGCTTGGTAATCTCGATAGGAGCTGAACCATTAAGCTTATACATCAGCAAGAACCATAAGATACCAAACTCCTTTGAATTCCTATTGCCCAACTTCTCCCATGCACCATCCTTATATGACCATCTTGAACCATTCCTATCTACAACCAAATCCAACCAATAATCCATCAGCTTCTTGATATGACTCTTATCCAAGAAATAGTCTCTTCCCTTTGGTTTTAATTTCTGGGTGAACTTCCATTCTCTGAAAGGATAATCCTTGGAATCAACCAAATCCTTTGAAATCGCATAATTCCAGACACTAGCAACAGAACCACATATTCCTCGCTTGGTCTCATCACTAACATCACACCATGAAAGAAATCCCTTCACAAACGCAAGATTAACCTCATCAACCAAGAAATCATCCTTCCCACAATACTCAGACAACTTCCTATGACAATAGATATAAGAATACTTCGTCTTGTCCTTTAACCTCCTCTCATTAACCAATCTATCCATCACATCCTTGAAGACATTGGAATTGCCATTGTAATCAATCCTATAATCTTCCAACAACATATTCGCAGTGTAAACCTTACCATGAAACTCAAAGTCATTCTTCCTCTGGATTACTCTGTTCTTGATGTCATACAACATTTTGTTGAGAACAACAGAATTTGAATTCGACCTCTTCACAACTTCCCTCTTCGAATCCCAATCCTTCTGAAGACAACTAACTCCACAAGACTTCTCAACTCTACCCTTCCAACATACTACAATATAAATTGGGAACTCGGAATTTTTGTTCATTCGATTCAATTTTTGAACCAAACGAATCGATGCTGATGATAACTTTGCCATGACATTGATAGATTTTAAAACCATTTGCAAAGATATGAAGAATATAATTAATATCAAAATATTAATTGAAATACAGTAATAGATTTATGAAGAATTAACACATTCTCTGTCTCACTTAAGTTCTCATATAAAGAGATTTTGTCTCAGATAAATCTACTGGACAATTTACCACAATCCTTTATTTATCGAGGTTTCAAGATTATATTTTATAATATGGAACTACTATAGATAAAGTTACACATAATTTTCTATATATCTGATAACTAATTACTTAGGAAAATACAATTTTGAGATGTCTCATTTAAGCTCACATTTAAAGTGTGTGATATTTATATTAAATGAGATTATAGATTATGAACACATTTATTCTAATACTAGGATTTGGATGCATTATATTCCAACTCGACAGACTAACACAGCTAATTAAAGATAAACAATGAACGACCAAACAATATTCCTTAATTATATCAACGACAATTATTCTGGTGTGGTATCCAAGCTTAAGATATTATCTGGTCAACGCAAACAACGATTTGATGAAGACATCTTCCATGAATCTATTCTCAGGTGTCATAAGGCAATTGAGAGGAAGGGGTGTCTCAATGATAAATCTCCCTATGGTATTGAGAGCTATCTTATAAGGAGCTACTTCAATCTTGTATTGGAGGTTAAACGTTCTTGTGCTCATAGCAAGAGGGATTTGAATTATAACTCAGATAATATTGGCACACTGTATGAGGATTACTATAACTCCAATAACACAGATGCAAGGATAAAGATTATAAACGATATGTACAAGGACTTCAGTGTGTTGTTCATTATAATGTTGGTTGAACAGAACTTTGACCAAGAGCATCTGTATTTGTTCAAGATGAAGGAGTTGATACCAGACATGACATATAAGAAGCTTGCAGAGAAGACACAGATGAAAGCTGTAAGACAGAAGGTTGTTGAGGTAAAGAACTGGTTGAAAGCTAATGTAACAAAGGAAATGATTAAGGAAGAATTCTATTCAATTTATGGAGAATTAATTTAATTCTGGTGTTTTACTGGAACAAGGGGGGTATGTATTACCTATTATTACCCTATTTTCTGGAGAATAAAAATTAAAGGCGATTTTAAAGATTTTGATTATGATATTTGAATTCATGGCGGTTATTATAATATTCCTCATTGTTAGTTATGGGGCATATTATATTACAGAGGTTAAGGGATTGCCAATATGGTTGCAATATCGTCCATTTGAATGTAGGATGTGTTTGACATTTTGGAGTTTAATTGGTGTATATTCAGCCATTTGGGTTAGTTTCTCATGTTTAATCATAGGAGTGGTTGGTATATTATTGGCAATATTGAATGCTATTGCGATGTATATTGACCAGAGGAATAAGACAATAAAATTGTAATATTATGAAGTGGACAAACGAAGATGTTAAAATGGTTGAAAAGTTCATCGAGATAAAGAACAAGGGTTATTATTGCGATGGAGGTCAACTTACAGAGGTGTATAACCGAGTATTGGAGAAGAGGGTTAATCCAACAAACTGTGGCTCATGCATCAGACAGAGGATTAATGAATTGGAAGAGGCTTTAAATCGCTTTAAGAAGCTCTCTGAGGAGCTTGAAGAGAAGAAGGTGGAAGATAATACACCAGAGGAAAATAAAGCTGTTAAAAAGGCTAAGAATAAGAAATAAGCGATGCCACTTAAGTTATCAGAAGACCACATATACAAGAGCAAGGGCAAGAAGAAGGATATAAGGTTGGGAGAAGACCATTTATTGCCATCAAAGTTGCAGAGGTATAAGAAGGGTGATACGTTTCTTGAGAGGGCACATTCTGCTTTGTTCAATAATGCTGATGATATTTTGGATGAGGTGTATGTTGACATATGCAATGGTGTTGCAAGGAGTGATATAACCCAAAAGCTGATGAAGGGGTTATATGAGCCTCAGAAGAGGGGTATGGCATACCGAACAGCCAATGAGTATTACAACACAGCATTGGATAGGATGCATTACAATACCGATGTGGAGCATGCCAGACTTAAGGATATATTCTATAATCGTTATGAGAGTTTGTTGGAAACTGCGATTAAGAAGGGTGATGTCTTCAATGCGAAGGGGGTATTGGATTCAATGGCAAAGATATTCTTGGGGATGGACAAGCAGCAGAACAATATCCAGATTAACAACAACAAGGATGGCATTACCATTCATTTTGGATTCACCAAGGATGAGGATAATGAAGATAAGGAAGAAGAGCAAGAATACGAAGAGATAAATGAGGGTTAATTTCGATATAAAGTTAACGAAGAAACAGCAAGAGGCTTATAATCTAATACATGATGAGAAATGCAGATTCTTGATTGCAAGATGGAGCAGACAGTGTGGAAAGACCATATTTGCTGAGATTATGCTGATTGAGTACCTTTGCAAAGCAAATACCTTCAATGCATATATATCACCAACATTCTCTCAAGGTAAGAAGGTGTTCGCTGAGTTGAATACATTATTGGAGGCAAGTGGTATTATTAAGAAGTCCAATGCTGCTGATTTAAGGATTGACACAATATATGGTTCAAGTCTGAAGTTCTTCTCAATGGAGAGTCCAACAGCGATAAGAGGTAATACAATCAGTGGGATATTGGTATTGGATGAGGCTGCGTTCTTTCCAGTGCAACTTTCAAGTGGTGAAGACCCTTGGTATAACGTCATATATCCAACAATAAAGGCAAGGAAGCCAAAGGTATTGGTTATTTCGACACCATGTGGAAGACAAGGGTTGTATTATGATTTATATCTCAAGGCATTTAATCACCAGAAGGGATATAGAGAATTAACAGCTACCATTTATGATGATGAATTGACCACCAAGGAGGAGATTGAGGAGATAAAGAATGGTTATCCACCACTTGCGTTTAAGCAAGAGTTTGAGGTTGAGTTCTTGGATAATGCTTTGACTGTATTTCCAAACTTTGAGAACTGTTTTGATGGTCATTATGAGAGGGGGAAGTGTTGGTGTGGAATCGACCCTTCAAGTGTTGGTGAGGATAATACCATTGTTTCGATTATCAATAAGGATAATCAGGTAAAACAGATTAAGGTTGATGGCACATTAGACCAAAAATATGCAAAGATTGCACAGATTATCAACAAATTCAATCCAGTAGCGACATATATTGAGAATAACAGCATTGGAGAGGTGATGGCGAATGAGATTAGGAAGAAATTGTACAGAAAATCGAACTTTTATACGTTCACAACGACAAATGAGAGCAAGAAGCAGTATATTTCTCTTCTATCACTCGCTATTGCTAACGGTGAAATCCATTTTGAGAAGGATAACAAACTATTATACTCAGAATTAAGCACATTTACCTTCAAATTGACGAAGGGAGGCAATATTACATATGCTGCAAGGGATGGCTATCATGATGATACGGTAACGAGTTTGGGAATTTGTCTTCAATGCAGAGAGGATTTCCAATATAAGCCAATAAATAAGGGAAATTTTATAAAGACACATACAAAAGTATTTTATTAATGGAAGAGATTATAGATTACGGACAATGGGTTGTTCCAACCAAGTGGGAAGATGTCACATTGAAGCAATTTCAAGAGGTTGAGAGGTTCTATGAGGACAAGGATAAGGACTTTGACGTTAGGGAGGTATTGCATATCTTCACCAATAAGCCAATTGATGAGATAAATGCATTGCCACTTGAGTTCTTGGAGGAGATTATGTCCAAGATGGTGTTCTTGCAAGAGAAACCAACAGAGAAGAAGCCAACCAACACAGTTGAAATCAAGGGTGAGAGGTACACAATACATACCGAGAACAAGCTTAAGGTGGGAGAATATGTTGCAGCAGACACAGCGTTGAAGGGTGACAAGCACAATTATGCTGCAATATTGGCTATATTGTGCAGAAAGGATGGCGAACTGTATGATTCCAAGTTTGAGAATGAGGTATTGGAGGATAGAATCAAGATGTGGGAAGGAGTACCAGTGACTGAGATATTGCCATTGATAGGTTTTTTTTTCGAGCTTTACATAACATTGCAGATGCCTACCCTATTGTCTTCCAAGGCAATGGAAGCCATAGACCTTATGCGCAGAGATATAGAGAATTCAGTGAAAAGTGGGGAGCTATCAAAACGTTCTATGAAATCTGTGATGAAAAAATTGAAAAAATTGGAGAAGTCTATCAGTACTATTTAAGTGATTATCTCCAATTCTTGTCATATCTCATTGATAAGGGTGAAGCTCAAAAGGCACAAGACGAATTTGAGGAACAGCTAAGAAAGGCTAAGAAAAGATAATGTTATGTAGCAGAATAGAAAAGGGTTACAGTGGATGATATTTCCAGATGTAACCCTTTACACTTTTAACCAATCCTTTGCAACATTTTCCTATATTACTACCATTAGCACCAATTTGTCTAGCTGCTTCATTTCTAGAAGGGTATGAATTAACTACTTCTCCAGTTATAATATTAATTTGGTCAACTTGTGTTGATTGGTCTGTTCTATTGATGAATTTTCCTTTCATTGAATCAGATATTTTCATTTTTGATTCTTCTGACATTTTATTCCCAAGAGCATACTTATTACCTTTCCTAGCCTCAGACATATTTTTTCTAGTTAGAGGGTTATTATGATTTTCACCTCTAGTAACCAATCTTAGGTTTGACAGTTTGTTTGTACCTCCCATTGAAATTGGTATTATATGGTCAATCTGCATACCAGATGGTATTCTACCATTGAAATATTCCCACTTAGCTATGTGTTCCCTAAATGTATGAAATTTCCCATCATCACATCTATAATTGTTCATAACATAACCATAACTATCTATAGTGCCTAGTCTGTGTTTGCCTTTGAAATAATCACCCCTTTCGTCTTCTGCTTTAAAACAATATAACGAATAATCTACTGTGTAATTCCTCATATTTTTCATGTTTATTGCAAAGATATAAAAATTAATTTAAAAAAACAAGTAAATGATTTACAAAGAAGTTACAAACATCATAATTGACACTCTCAAGAGGTTTAAAGGAGTGAATTTTGTCAAGTATCAAGGTGATGATTTAAATAATCAACAGAACAACTACAAGACCATACAGTGTTATATTGATGATATTTCATTGCATGAGTTCAATTTGACAACAAATATTGTAAAGGCTAGATATGAAATCTACATCCTTGGTTTTCCAGATGGTGAAAGTGGTAACACAGTTCTAGATGTACAAGACAAGTGTTACGATGTGGCAATATATACACTAGCATATATTGATACCAATCCACTATTCAATGGAATTGTGAGTGTGTATGATTATTCAATTTTAACCTTGTCTAGATACACAGAACAGTCCAATGCTGGTGTTAAACTCTCTCTTGTGCTTAACATTCCAAACGGTGTGAACCTTTGTGAACTTGATGAACACTTCGGAGACCCATACCCAGAAGACCCAGACCATGAGATTGACGTTGATGAGGATGAGGTTGAGGACATCGACATAACACCAATAACTTTACCTCGCAATAGAATTTGTTGATTATGAATGTATCAAGTATTGTAATGGAGTTTTCAAAGGACATCATGGCACTAGTTAGGATGGTGATGGAGAGCAATGTTGGAATCAACTCAAAGGTTGGTGTCAACACTCTCGTTAATTCCAATATTTATAAAACCTTGAGTGTAAAAGCTACCAATGATGGTGATTTGGTGTTTGACATTATATTGAACGATTACCTTGTTTTCATCGAGAGTGGAAGAAGGAAGGGAGCGAAGATGCCTCCAGTTGAACCAATAATAAGATGGGCAAAGAGCAAGGGTATTCCAACTGACAATTCAACCATCTACTTGATAAGGAGAGCCATTTCAAGGGATGGAATCAAGGCAAGACCATTCATGGCACATGTGCTAGAGGAGATTGACAGAGAATGGGATAACAATGTGGCAGATGAGCTATTCAATAAAATAATGGAAGAGATAAATAAATTCTTTAATTCATAATGGCAACAATTACATATAACAATAGAAGCAGTTCAAATGCAAGTAACTTGGTAACGTTCACCGATATTCCAAACATCTTGAAAGTGACTGACTCAAGTGGTGGCACAAAGCAGACCATATCACTAACATTCAATGGAAATCTTGCTGGTGTGGCACATACTGACCCTTGGACAATATCAATCCAAGGTGAGACCATATCATCAGTTGATACATTTGATAAAGCGATAAATAAGAGTTTTTTCGTATCAACATCAAACAATACAACAGCAGCAAGTGCAGCAAGAGCTTTGAGGAACTGTCCAAACATTGCAGCACTCTATACTGTGCAGCAGTACCAGAATGGCATAATATTGACAGCAAGGGATATTGGTTCATTTACAGTCACTGTGGATAGCAATATATCAGTATCATACTTGTCAAAGTCCATTATACAAGGTAGTTCACAGTCTCAATTGGTTGGAAGCAAGATTGATGTTGATGTATATAATGGCTCAGAATACATTACAACGCTTGAGAAAAACTTTTATAATGGTGAAGCAGCATTCAATATGTCTCCAGTTTTAACCACATTTGCAAAGAGAGGTAAGACTGAGCCTTATCTGTTCAGACTTAACACCATTTCACAGAGTGGAGATTATCAAGTGCTTGGTACTGTTGGCAATAATTTTATAAGTCAAGGATATATGTGCAACCAAGGACAGAAGTATCTTGAATTGTATGATTATGAAGTGGTGGCACAGAATTTCTTTAGGGGTAGTGAGAAACAGTCTTGGAACAACACACTGCTATATGTCTATGGAAATACCATACCATTTTCATTCTATACAAAGAGCACAAGTATGTCTCGCATTGATGTATTGTACAGAGACAGTGCCTTTAATGCAGTTGATGGTTTGGATTGGAATGATGAAAATGCACATGCTGTTGGAGACAATTACCTTGTGACAACATATATACCACTTACGAATATGCCAATTAACACATTCTATGTTGATGTAAAGTTCGAATCACAGCCAGATTTTGTGAGATATAATGTGATTAAGCCATTGAAAGCAACGGAATATTACCAGAGAATATATTGGAGAAATTCATATGGAGGCGTATCATTCTTTGACTTCACTGGTGCAAAGACTGAAACAAGAGACCTTGAGACAACGACATATCAGAAGAACATATTCGACTATTACACTGATTCAAGGAATGAACTCGAAAAAGTATATAACAATGAGATAAAATACAATGTCACATTAAAGAGCCATTTGTTCGAGAATGATGGCAAATATGTCTTCAATGACTTGTCACAATCACCAGAAGTATGGACTGAAATAAATGGTGAAACATATGCAATCATCATGGAAAGTGTATCAGTTGATGAATTAAATGACAGAAATAATATCTATGAGGCTACTGTTAAGTACAGATATTCGATGACACCTTCAATTATTTAAGATATGATTTATAAAGAGCATTTACTAGAACTTTGGGTTAATGGAAATAAAGTGGAGCTTGAAGACCAGAAGTCAATAAACATGAGGTTTAACAACGTATTGTTTGACCCAACAAAGATTTCAAGTACTCAAGCTGAGTATTCTTTTGAGTTTGAGATACCATCAACGCCAAAGAATGATGTGATATTTGATTATGCAAATAATCTTTCAAAACTAAATAAGTTCCATCAGCGTTACAATGCAGAAGTTTACGCTGATGGCACTGTCATATTCTCTGGTACCATAACCATCAATTCATTCAAAGATAACAAGTATAGTGTTAATCTTGTGTCTGTGAAAGTATATTCGCTTGAAGATATATTTGGCGATAAGACAATGGACAAGATTGATTGGAAAATACCATTTGAAGGTGCTGGAGACGGACAATATACTATTGATTGGTACAATTCACAACTTGACACTGATGTAACATTCCCATTAGTATCATATGGTGCATTCCAAAAGAATCCAAAATATAGTGATGATGCTGGAAATGAATATACATCCAAGTTTGACTTCGATGAATATAATAAATGGTACATTGAGACATTCTACCCTTCTGCGAATGTACTTGCAACGCTTAAGAAAGCCTTTGAGACAGCTGGATATACTGTTGGTGGTGATGTATTCAGTAATACGTATCTGAAGAATATATTCATGTCCACAAACCTTGCAGACGAACAAGACCCTCAGTATAATGTAGGTAATCCAAAGTTTGGTAAGATAGACTTATCTGCAACGTTCTCAACCAATTCAAGGATTGGATATGTCCAGAGCCTCAAGTTCCCATATTACAAGATTGGTGGTGTATCAGATTATGTTGAAGGTCATTGGGTGAAAGTGGAAGAAGGTTATAACCTTGAAGCAGTGCAGTTGTATGACATTCTTGCAGAAGGCACAGTTACTATTAACCAATCAATATCATACACATATCAGCCAAATGAGCATATAATTGTGATACCAGCAGATGGTTTCTACAAGATTAATATGGAGATTGATACCACATTGCAGACAACGAATAGCCTTGAGGCAGAGCTTAACGTCAGAAATATGGTTATATCACCATCATTACGACCTTGGCTTAACAATGAGCTAGACAAGGAAGTGGTTGAGTTCCAACCTAATTTCTTAACGACAACACCAGTTGAGATACAACTTGTAAGAAACTATGATGACAATTTGGAGTTAATCAAAGGAAAGAACAATATGTTCTTCGTTGATGGAAGACCAGATAATGAACATCCAGCTGGGGTTGAAGCATTTGGGCAGAATAAAATAAGCACATATACATGTTTCCCACATGAGAAGTTGGGTTATTTTTCTGATTCATTCCCAATACCAACTAAGACTGATGACCTTGGTTCTCGTCAGAAATATACATCAAACGTATCTACAGATGGTCTTGTGAATGGTGGCGCTGATACAATGTGCTATGACCCAATCGTTAATCCAGATTTCATATGTGGTTTCTCTTCAATGGGTAATAACAATGGTAGTGGAAGTGCTGCAATCATAAAGAACGGATATTCTTGGTCAAAGCAGAAGAGTGAGAAATTTGGTTCATTCTATATTCAAGATGGATATTATAAGGTTAACAGAAGCGGAAGCGGAAGCTACCCTGACTACGATTACACATTCACACCAACTGAGTACAATAAGAACGAGTTGTATAACTCTCCTACCAACTATTTCACTGAGTTTATAGGTGGCACTAACATGAAGGGGCGTTTGACTGGTATTGTACATCTCAATAAGAATGACAAATTGCAGTTATTCTGCGTACATCGAGACTATAATGATGGTGAAGCGAATAGCGTTACATATAACTCTTCAACCAACGTTAACTTGAAGATTGAAGCATATTCACCAAAATCATATAGTCAGATTAAAGCAAACAATGATAATGACTGGTTAAAACCAACACAGTTCGATACAATGCTTAATGTGGCAAATTTCTTCAATAAGGAGAAGAAGATATCAGAGTGGGTGCAGAATGTGGTGGATGCATTTAACCTTGAAGTCATACAAGATGGCAATTATGTGGAGTTAAACATCAAAAAGAAATTTAATGATAAAGCAATGATTGCTGTCGATATCGATGATAGGGTTAACTCTAATGAAGCAGAGTCCAAGATGATTGAATATCCTCGCTCAATGGCTGTTAAGTACAAGATTGATGGTGATGAATGGGGCTTCGAACAATCTGCTGAAAAGGTGATAAACTCAGACCCTTCGATTGATAAGTCAATCCTTGACGATGAGGACGAGTGGAAGAAGTATGGAGACAGTGGATATACTGTAATACAGTTAAATGATGACTCATATGCGACATCAACGAGTGATAAGAATCTCCAATTCTCATATACATGGTATGATAATTTCAATTGGTATGAGGTGAATAGCCACCATCGGAAGATATCCAATATACCAGTGGTGTTGAAGATGCCAGTGATATCAAAATATGAATACATGATTGATGGATATGATTATACTGAGAGCCTTAAGCATGATGGATATGGTCTTGCACAGAGATTTTGGTTCAAACCAGAGCAGACGAATGCATATGTATGGACTGATGTATATCCACCACAGAGAGTGACTGTATATCTCCCTAACAATCTGTATACGAACTATCGAGATATATACTTCAACTTGTCTTACAAGGACACAGAAGACAGTATTTTGACCAATTTCTTCAATATTAACGCTTATTTGGCTTCAAATTACGTTGAAATAGAGGTATATTTGTCAGCAGATGAGTATAATAGGATAAAGAGTGGTAGTTTGGTGCATTTTGACAGTGATTTGTATTATCCAGTGGAAATAAGCGGTTATGACCCAACTGGATATAACAGAACAACTCTAAAATTAATGAAAAAGGTGAATTAAATAAGAAATGGAGGTCTACAAAACCTCCATTTTTCATGTTTATGAAAATGTAATTAAAATGGCTGATAAGAAAGTCTATAGTATAGTAATTAACGGTGTACAAGAGTCTGTAAATGCTGTTGAGAGTCTTAACAAGCAACTTTCAGAACTTGAAAACCGAATAAAGGCACTTGAAAAGAGTAATGTCAAGGTAAACACTGGTGGTTCAACCACTAGTGCTTCCAACTCTAGTGTCTTAAAGGAAGAAGTGGCTGCACAGAAAGAGCTTAATCAGTTAAAGAAGGAAGAAGCAGCACAACAGAGATTAATTGCCAACGAATATGCTAATACCATGAAAGGTATGAAGCAGAATCTTGCAGACCTGAAGACTGTTATTAACACAACAGACCTAGGTGATGATGCTTCAATAAAGAAGATGACCAATGATGCAAACGAATTAACCAATAAGCTTAAGTCTATGGAACAAGCTTATGGGCAGTTCGGTAGAAACGTTGGTAACTATGCGAATGGTGTTGCTGAAGGTATGCAGAAGATTACCATCAATATTGGTGGTGTTAATAGGGAATTTTCAAATGCAAGAGAAGCTTCAAGGACATTGGGAAATGAACTTAAGTCGATGGCTATCAATGGTGAACAAGGCACAAAGGCATTCAAGGATATGCAAGTTGCTGTTGCAAAACTAAACAGTGACATCAAGGATGCTACAGTGTCTTCTAAAGCAATGGATAACTTGCTTGACACCATGCAGTCATTTGCTTCAATTGGAGCTATTACACAAGGCTTTTCGGCTCTATTTGGTTTTGATGATGACGAGATTCAGAAGTCAATTCAGAAGCTTGTTGCACTACAGAACGTAATGCAAGGCATTGAGAAGCTGAATCAGCAGATGAACTCTGGTGAAGGTATTGGTGGATGGCTCTCAAAGGGTAACTCAATGATTGACAACTTCGTTTCAAAGCTAACAGGTGCTGCAAAGGCACAAGAGTCTCTTAACGCAGCGAATAAGGCTGGAGAGGTAGCATCAAAGGGTCTTGCAGCAGCAGAGACAGCCCAAGCTACTGCTACGGAGGGGGCTACATTAGCTACGAAAGGTTTGTCATTGGCTTTGAAAGGTCTTGGTATAGGTCTTATTATATCTGCTGTAGCAGCATTGGTTACATATTGGGACGATATATATGATTATTTCGTTGAAACGGTTCCAGCACTAAAGAACCTTGCAACTTGGTTCGACAAGATTAGAGCCGTTGCAGTTGGTGTTGGTACTGCAATACTCAATTACATGATTCAGCCATTAGCTACTCTTGTAAAGACTATACAAGCTGTTATTAATGGTAATTTCAGTGAAATACCAAACATAATAGCTAGTGGTTTTAAGAAGACTTTCAATATTGTTGGTAATTTCCAAAAGGGGTATAACAAGGAGATTGAGAGACAACAAAAAGTCCATAATAACAAGATGCTTGAAGAGCAGAAGAAAGCTAATGATGAATGGTTAAAAGACCAAGAGGCAAAATATGGCAAGTCAAACAAGGCAACAGAGCAGTACCTTAACAAACAGATGGAGCTTGTGAAAAAGCAGCTCGCTAACTCCAAAAAGGGTAGCAAACAGTATGATGAGCTTGTTAAGGAACAAAAAGAATTGCAGAGGAAAATATGGGAGAACCAGAGGGATGCAAATAAGAAATCACTTGCTGATGCAAAGAAGAATGCGAAGGAAGTTGCAGAGGTTGAGAAGGAAATGGCTCAACTCAGAATCAATGCAATGAAGGAAGGTCTTAATAAGACAATCACACAGCTTGAGGAAGAGAGAAAACAGAGAATTGCAAAACTCAGAGAGAATGGAAACCAGTATAAGAAGGAAGAGCTTGAAATAAATGCAATTATTGACCAGAAGATACTTGATGCAAAAGAAAAGCATGCAAAGGGCATTGAGAAGGTCTATGAGGACATGTGGGATAAAATCAATGCCAATTCTCTTGAAAACACTAGAAGGTTAATATCAATGGCTGAAGAGGGTATTGCCATTCAAAAGCAACATTTGGAAGACTCTTCAAACGAATATTTCAGACAAGGTATTAGTAGCTACGGTATACAAGGAAAAAATCAATTGAGACCAATGACACAATTCTCATTGGGAATTAATTCTGAAAACAAGTCTGAATTCATGACAGAAATGAAGGACTATATTGACCTTTTGAGGGAAGCTCAAACTGCTGAGAATGAATATAATGCTAGTTATCATGAATTCTACAATGAGTTCAATAAGCTTTCTGATGAACAAAGGGGAAAGCTTAATATGAACTTGGATTTGCAGAAGAATTACTTTGAGGAACTTAAAGAACAGCTTACAGAATATGCTGATTTGCTCAAGGAAAAGTATGGAGAAGATGCTTTTGAAGGAGGAAAAACAGCGTTAATTAACGAGAACTATTCTTCAGATTTGTCTTCAATGTTTAACCAGAGGATTTCAGCAGTTGAAGCATATTGGGCTAAGAGAAAGAAGATTGAAGCTGAAAACGCTGATAATTTATACAAACAACAATTAGTTGAAGCTCAAAAAGCTTGGGAGAGAGAAAGTGGCGCAACTTGGAATGCTTATCAAGATGAGTTAAAAGTGGCTAGTGACTTCTACGATAAGAAACTTGAATTAATTCAGCAAAATGAGAAAGATGGTACAATTTCAACCAAAGAAGCAGAACTTGAAAAGAGGGAACTTGAGGCTGAGTACAAGAAAGCATCAACACAGATGTATCAGAATTATGCTCTCAAGAATGAAGAATTGCGAGTACAGCATAACAACAAAGTAGTTAAACTTGAACAAGACAAGAACAATAAATTAAAGGGTGTTAATGCTGAGTATTATCAAGATGCATTACAAGAATTAAGAGACTTCCAAACAGCTCAGTCAGATTTGGAGTCAAAGCAACCAGTTAAGAATTCTTGGGGAATAACAAATCGAGGGAAAACAAACGATAACAATAGAAACCTTCTTGCTTCTTATGAAGCAATGGCAGCTAAGATTCGAGAAAAGAGGGTGCAAGTAAATCAAGATTTCCAAAACGGTATTATTGACAAGAAAATCTTTGACTCAACAATAAGAGAACTTGACAGATTCTCTTCAGACCTTGGTGTGAAAATGGATAAGGTTAAAAAGGATTTAACTCTTGGTGAGTCAATAAGACAGTTCATAGAAGATACTCAAGTCTATTTGCAAGCAGCAGTTCAAGGTATTCAGCAGATTATGCAAGCAGTATGGGATGCACAAGATTACCAGATTGATAAGGAACTTGACGAACTTGACAAGTGGAATGAGAAACTTGAAAAGGCTCTTGATGAACAGCAAGATATTGTCGAGAAACACAAGAACAACGTTGAATCCATCGAAGATGAGCTTGCAACAGCAAGAGGCGATAGAAGACAACACTTGATTGACCAAATCAATGCTGAAGTTGATGCCCAGAGAGCAGCACAGAGGGAAGAACAGAGAATCCAGAAAGAACAAGAGAAAGCCAAGAAGAGGGAAGAAGCACTTGATAAGAAACGTAGGGAAGAAGAATACGACAGAAACGTTACGCAAGCATTCATATCATGGCACTTGGCAATTGCAAATGGTCTTGCAACACAGCCATTCTTGCCAGTTGGTATTGCAATGGGAGCATTAGCAACAACGCTTGGTGCAATCCAATATGCTCTTGTTAAAAGCCAAAAACCTTATGCAAAGGGTGGACAACTTGACGGAGGTGTTGCTCAAGGTAACAGACACAGAGACGGTGGAATTCCAGTTCTTGGTGGTAGAGCTTCAATCGAAGGTGGTGAGTACATAACGAATAGGGTTACAACCTCAAAGAACGTTGAACTTCTTGATTACATCAATAGCAAGAAGAAGAAGATTGACATCACAGACTTGATGGATTTCTACTCAACAACACCAAGGAAGACCATTAGAGCTGTGAGAACCAAGTTTGAGGATGGTGGTTACTTACCTACCCTTCCAAATGAACTTGATATTAAAGACCAATTGCAGAATATCGTTGTTAACCAAGACAATAGACCAATCTATGTTTCAGTTGTTGACATCAACAATAAGCAAGACCAAGTAAGAAGAGTTCAAACACTCGCTGGTATTGAAGGATAAAAAAAAAAGGAGTACTCGATACTCCTTTTTTTATTTTCTAGGTTGGTGTTTTCCACATTCCCAACAACAAGGTTCAACGTTATCCATTGTATGTTGTTTCGAATTGTCTAACCTATTACAGCCAAGTTTGGTGAAGTCTGTTTCTCCACAATGTGCGCAAGGTTTTGAAAGTATGTTTTCAATTATCCATTCAACGGTTAAATCACCTTCTTCTCTATTAGCCTTTCTATCTTGTCTATTATATGTTGCCAATAGATAATGTGCCCTTCCAGATAATGTTTTTCTATAGTTTATCATATAACTAGGATTTTCATAAACTCTTCTCCTACTTCTCTCTCTACCTCTTTCCCTTGCTTCTTCTTCTGTATAAATTCTTTTTTTCCCCATATTATTAGATTTTTGCAAAGATATAGATAATATTTAAGAATTCAAAATTTCATGTTTAAAACAAAGAAATAAAACGAAATGAAAACTATAGATGTATATGAAAAGTGTACCATGAAACAGAAGGTAGCAATGTTATCAGGTATAATAGCATTCTTGCTAGGTTGGGGATTAACTATTGCTGGATTCTGCATACCTCCAATTGGTGAGATTGCTGATTCAGTATTGTGGGTGCTTGGTCAATCCTTAATCTATACTGGTTCAGTACTTGGACTAACACAGTACTTTAGTGCTGAAAGCGTAAGATTAAGACATGATGTTGATAGACACCTAGAGCACATGGAACGTATGCAGATACAGAGGGAGAAAATAAGAAAAGGAATAGACGTTGAAGAGATACCAGATAAGGAAGATGAAGAATAATACATTGATAGTTGTTGCGGTTGTACTTTGTGCTATTATTTTTGGTATATTTGGTTATTATTGTGGTAGTAAACCTCAGAAAGTGATTGAAACAGACACTGTTTTCACTAGAAAGACTGATACATTGTGGAAAGACACTACAATAACAATAAAAGAGCTTGTACCAAAAGAAATCGTCAAAAAAAAAGTAGACTCTCTCTATTTAAGCAACGGAGATACATTGAACCTTATTACTGAGTCCAAGAGATATGATGAAGTCCTTACATCTGGTGTTGATACATGTGAAGTAAGTGCTTTTGTTAGTGGGGTTCATCCTTCTCTTGACTCTTTATCGATGAATCTGAAGACTCATCATGAGGTTGTGACGAATACGGTTGAAATTACCAAGTATATTGAGAAAAAGAAGACTTTCAAGGATAGATTTCATATACAGCCTCAGATTGGTGTGGGTTATGGCTTGTTTAACAAGAAGATTGATGCCTATGTGGGAATAGGTATTGGTGTTGATATATAAAGGCAAGTTGGTAGAGAGGTTATGCGTCTGCCTGCAAAGCAGTTCCACAGAGGTTCGAATCCTCTACTTGCCTCATTAAAGTGAAGTAAGTATGAAAAACGATATAATAAAACTAAAGAATCCATATGTGAACCAGTACGTAGCACCAATTGGCTATCATTTCGAAAGAGAAGGTGTCAATTACGGACGCATTGCATGGTTCTCAAATGTAAACGGTATAACGATTGAAAAGGATGAGAGAGATTAAGGAAATAATTATACATTGTACAGCAACAGTCGAAGGTAAGGACTATCATGTTGCAGACGTTGATAAATGGCATAAGGCAAGGGGCTTCAAGGGTATTGGCTACCACTACCTCATAACCTTGGATGGAACGATTGAAAAGGGAAGAGGTGAGAATGTTATTGGTGCTCATTGTACTGGTCACAACAAGAATTCAATAGGAGTTTGTTATGTTGGTGGTGTTGACAAGTATATGAAACCAAAGGACACAAGAACTGATGCTCAGAAAGATGCTCTCCTTAAGCTTTTGATTGCGTTGGTTACAAAGTATCCAGAAGCAAAGATTTATGGTCACTACGAGTTCGCAAACAAGGCATGTCCATGCTTTGATGTGCAGAAAGAGTACAAAAATATTAACCTAGGACGCAAACCGTCCTAGGCTATCTCGTTTCCTTATGATGTTATATTTTTTACTTTTTCTCGTTTCAGAAATTCTTGAATTTCTAGTTCCATAGTTATAATTGTCTTTGGGGTTCATAAGATTTAAATTCCAAAGACAATTATTTGTTTTTGTTTCATCAATGTGATTGACTTGCATTTCATTTGGTATTTCACCCATAAATGTTTCATATACAAGGCGATGAATAAAGTAAAAAGACGTTTTTCCGTTTTGTGTTATTCTTAGGTAGTTGTAACCCCAGTTATTTACTGATAATTTTCTAATTTTGATTGTTTTAGTATTTCTGTAGTTAGTATCTCTTACTCTACCCCAGTCTGACACTTGGTATTTACCGTTATATCCTTCAATGTCTCTCCATTCTTCAACTGTTCTACTCATATATTCATGTTTATTTAAAAGTTAATTTTAGCAAATATATATAAAAAGTTTTAAAATTCAAAATCGTATGGCTAAAAAATTACGCAAATATAAGGTTGGTATAGATTCAGAGACGTATGCTATTTCACTAGTTGAAGCTCCAGCTATTGAGGAAACTCTAGTACACATGGAGGAACAAAAGCAGATGAAAGTTCAATTAGCTGATGAAGAAAAGTATATGGTGTACTCTGCTGTATTGGTTCCAGACAAGCCGATTTATCGTAGAAATGAAGATGGTGATGAGTTCTACATTGAATTCACAAAGGAATCAATTGAAAAGATGAGCCAGCAATTTTTCAAGGAATATAAACAAAATGAAATCACTTTAGACCATGATACTATGGCTTCTGACATTACTGTTGTGGAATCATGGATTAAAGCTGACATGTTTAAGGATAAATCTGTAGCAATTGGTTTGTCTGAGGATTTACCAATTGGAACATGGATAGCTGGTATGAAAGTTAACCAGATTGATGTTTGGGATAGAATCAAGAGTGGAGAATTGAAAGGCTTTAGCGTTGAATCGCTCATAAGTCTTGAAGAGTTTAGCAAACAAAATGATAATAATATGAATATAGAGACAAATGACATGAATTTCTGGAATAAGATGAAGGAAGTTCTAGCTGAAGTGTTCAGCAAGAAGGAAGAGGTGGTTGAAGAACCAACAGAGATTGAACCTACCAACATTGATTTGGAGGAAAATAAACCACAAGCAGAACCAACACCAGAGCCACAGCCTACAGTTGAAGAGCCAAAGGTGGAGGAACCAGTGGTAGAAGAGCCTAAAGTTGAAGAACCAAAGCCACAAGAAGAACCTAAACCAACTGAAGAGCCAAAACCACAAGACAATCATCTTGAGGAATTGGTTAACAGTTTGAAGGAGGAGATTAAGGCACTCAAGGACATGAACAATGGTCTTCAAGAGAAGATTAAGGACTTGGGCAAGCAACCTTCAGCAGAGCCAATCAAACCTAACGCAAAGCCTTCACAAGCAGACAGTTACAGCGCATGGCGAGAGCAGATGAGAAAGATGATTGGTTAAAAAAATAATAGGCTACAGTGGTTTGTATGACCATTTGTAGCCTTTGTGTTGTTTTAACTTCCCATTACAACATTGCGAAATAGAGCTTTGAGTGAAACCATTTCTACTACACTCCATTGATGACTTCCATATTTTAACTAAATTTCCATCTAGGGTATATTGATAAACTTGTTTTGTTTCATGACCAACTAGTCCTAAATTACATTCTCTACAACAAGGTTCAACGTTATCCTTACTGTGAGGTTTAGAATTATCAAGCCTATTACAACCTAACTTGCGCCAATCTGATTCACCACAATGAACACAAGATTTGGTCAAGATGTTTTCAATAAGCCATTGAGGTGTCAAATCTCCCTTTCCTCTGTTGTATTTTCTATCAAGTTCGTTATATACATGTACTAATTTATTGGCTTTACCATAAATTGTATTGCGATAACGTTTTACAGCTTCTCTTTGTCTTTGTTTTCTTTCAGTGTCTGTCATGATATAAGATTTTTGCAAAGATATATACAAAAATTGAGAATTCCAAATTTCACTTTTTTTGTTTTCATGTTTAATACAGAAAAGAATAATTTAAGAAAATAATTTAACTAAAAAACTTATAAGTTTATGTCAAATTTCATAGATTTAACAGGTCTTACATACTGTGGAAAAGAAGCACAGGAGATTTTTAGTAAGGACATTTACCAGATTGACCTCCGCCAGTACGGTATTACTTTCATGGACGGAGTAAAGGGTAAGATGAAGATTTATACTGGAGAAATTGGTGACGCATGGCAGTTGTATACCTGTCCATTCACCCCAGCAGGTTCTGCATCATTGGCAGAAGCATTCATCGAGCCAGCAGCAATCAAGGTTAACCAAGAGAACTGCTACGACACATTCTGGAACACATTCCTTGTTGACCAGACTGAGATTTCATTGAGAGGTGGTATCCCACAGACTTTCGGTGATTGGTATTTTGGCAAGCTTCGTCAGAAGATGGCTAAGGAATATCAGGAGATTTTCTGGCAAGGTGACACTGCACACACTGCATCAACCAAGGTTTACTTGAAGACCGTTGACGGTGTTGAGAAGAAGCTTTCTGCACTTCCAAGTGGTAATAAGGTTTCTCTTTCAGCTTTGACCGTTGATAACGTAATCGCACAGCTTGAGGCTGTTATCGCAAAGGGTATCGATGTTGCTAACGCAGCAGAGGTTGACACTGAAAATTACAAGGTATTCATGAACCATGCTGACCTTAGAGTACTTGAGGTTGCTCTTGGTAAGGTTTGCTGCCCAAATAGCGTAAACGCTGTATTTGCTAACTATGCAAGAGAGAACGGCAGGATTTATGTAATGGGATATGAGATTGTTCCAACAATGCAGTCCAGAAACACTATCATCTTTGGTCCTGTAAAGAACTTGGTTCTTGGTTATGATACTTTCGATTCTCACATCGAGTACAAGTTGATTGACATGAGAGAGACTACTGGTGACAACATGTTCAGAGTACTTGCTATTTCTAACATCGCTGTTGGTATTATAATGCCAGAGTTGTTCGTTTATGCAAATGTGTAATTTGGTGACTCATTTGTCTACAAATATATAATCAAGACGTTGGGAGCTAGATAATATGGTCTAGCTTCCAATTCAAAAAAAGGAAAAATAATCAAAACAAACATACTATAATATTATGGCAACTTGTTCATTAAATAAAAACTTGCTTCGTAAGAATACATGTGCCTACAGCTTGCCTGAAGTGACCGATATTTATATTGCAAACTTTAGCGATGTAGTTAATGCACCAGTTGATTACGATTGCACAAGTGGCGTTTCTATTAGCGCATTTAGTGCTTCAACTGGAGCTGCTGTGTATCATATCGAGCCAGCTAAGAACAGTACTACTTATACCGATGAACTCGTAGTGGAAGATTCTGGGAATAAGTATCGTACTCACACTATTACCTTCAACTTGAATGGTAAGTATGATGAAAATATGATTTGTCCAGTAGATGCTCTTGCACTTGGCAGATTCTTCGTAGTTGTAAAGACTGCTGACAATGTGTATCTTGCACTTGGTCGTTCAGTAGGTCTTGAGGCTTCAGCCCAGAGCGTAGCTGGTGGTGGTGATAACAATGGTATCACAGTAACGCTTAGTGCTAATGTAACAGAGGCAGCAGTACCTCTTTCAGAGGGAGCAGTAACTTCAATGTTGGCACTTGTTCCACAGTCTTAAGTGGAAAAATCATAACAAACTAAAATAAGGGTTACAAGGGAATATAACTCCACTTGTAGCCCTTATGTTTTTTTACGACCCCTCTACACACTGCTGCAACGTTATGTCTGCAAAATCCTTCTTCTTCAACATCCTTAACCCTATCCCAAATCTTAACCAATTTTCCATCAAGGGTATATTGATAAACCATCTTTGAGAACTTTGCCTTTGTTTCCTCAGACATTGGTGGTTTCCTTAGTGCAGCAGTTGAACAGTTTTCCTTTGTAATTGGATTGTTCATATTTCCTCTTTTGTCAGTCCACCTAATGTTAGAAAGTCTGTTGTCATTCCTCTTACCATTGATATGGTCAATTTCGTTTTTACCTTCTTTTCTCTCCAAGAAAGCTTCTGCAAGTAGTCTGTGTAGGTATCTGTAATAATGTTTACCATCCTTTGTAAAACAGATTTGTACATAACTGTTTGGCATTGGCCTTGATTTCAACCATTGGTTATTCTTTGTACTCCAAACACTCTTGTCATTATCACCACTATCATTGATGATATAATCTTCAAATTCATTTATTGTCTTTTCCATATAGGTTAGGTTTTTAGCAAAGATATATAAAATTTGTTAAATTTCCAAGTTTTTCTTGGTCAAATCAGAAATTTTTCGTACATTTACATTACATTAAAAAAGGATGAAGTTTAATCTTCATCCTTTTTCTTTTTGTTCTTCTTGTTTGGTTTATCTTCCCATCTATCATCGTCTGGGTCTTTGCCCAAGTTGTAAAATGTCTCAAAACCCTTTTTCTCGAAATCTTGTACGAGATAGACATATCCATTCATTTTAATTATCTTTTCCATAATAAATCTATTTCTCTAAACATGAAACAAGCCTACCCTATTTTTTCATGTTTGGACGAAACATAGTTTTGCAAAACTTTCGCTTTCGCTCATGTTTATATCAAATTGATTAAATATGGCAGATTCAAGATGCAAATATTATAAGCAAAAGAAGCAAGTGAGTTATGATAATGGTGTCACATGGTATGATGTCATTCCATATGAATATCAGAAGGGAGAACTGTATGAAATGGAATCCCAAGACTGTGGATATGTACCTCCTGTAACAGAATATAGATGGGTTAGGACTGATGATACGATATGTGTTGAAGATGAACCAGGTCCAACACCAACTGGTTATAAATTCAGTGCAGTATATACTGGAGGTACTTCTTATTCAGCAGCTTGTGATAGTAATACTACTTTAACAAGTGGCAATACTAGACCAAGTGGTTATGGATTAACAGCGATGACTAGTGCTGTTGTGGGAAATTGCGTTACTAGCATTGGTAAAATAGCTTTCCGTCATGGTTATAGTCTTACAAGTATAACTATTCCAAACAGTGTAACAGAGATTGATAGTAGTGCTTTCGAAGATTGTAGTTCTCTTACAAGTGTGACAATTCCAAATAGTGTTACAGCGATTTACAATAGTGCTTTTGTTGGTTGTAGTGGTATGACAAGTGTAAGTCTAGGAAACGGATTAACTAGAATTGGTAGTTGGGCATTCAGCTATTGTTCTAGTCTTACAAGTGTAACAATTCCAGACAGTGTGACAGAGTTTGAGAATGGAGCTTTCGCAGAATGTAGCGGTCTTACTTCAGTAACAATCGGTACTGGTATTACAACCATTAGTGCTAATGCTTTCAGTGGTTGTACTAATGTTAGAAGAATAATAATTCCAAATAATGTTACAACTATTGGAGAACGTTCTTTCGCTTATTGTACTAGTCTTAGAAGTATAACAATCAATGCAACAACGCCACCTACACTGGGTACAAATGCATTTAGCAACACCAACAACTGCCCAATATACGTTCCAGCAGCAAGTGTAAATGCATACAAGTCAGCAGAAAACTGGAGTGATTATGCTTCTCGTATCCACCCAATACCATAATAATATAAAATAAATCAATATATGTCATATAAGAAATATTACGTTTACAAACAGCAATATTCAGAAGATGGTGGTCGCACATGGAAGGACACTGACCCATTGGTTACAAGTCCTTCTGGTGACCCAATCGGAGAATATGCCACATTGGAAGAATGTCAAGGAATTGCTCCAGAGCCAACTGGATGCAGTCGTTTCATTGTTGATGGTGGAGAGTGGGATAATGTCCCAGCAAGTGGAGCAGCAACTTGTGACAGCGCATTTTTATATGTTGATGGCACACCACAGTTCACACCTTATTCAGCAGCATCATGGATATCAATCGATATGTACCATTGGGATGAAGACCCACACACATATGATTATTTCTGCACCGTTTATTCAGATGCACCTTGTGTGGCTAATAACTTAATGAAACAAGCTGGAATCGTTGATAATGACATTTCTTGCTCAGATGTGCCAACACCAACAATGGCTGATATGCCAGAAGTTGTGAGAACTGCCATAACTGGAAATAATGAATACACTCATGCTCTTGGTACAATCCGTTATACTGTTGCACCAAATAATACAGATGAAGCAAGGTCTTGCACAATAAGATGGATTGTGGATAGTGAGGAATGTCCTTCAAGAGACTTTACGATATCACAGTTAGCTGGAACCCCAGCACCTTCTTGTGGATGTGCATCATTTGCTGTTTCAAGCAGTGGAAGCCCAGTATCATCAGCAGTTACATCAACCGAATTCACAATTGGTACTTATAAGCCAGCGACAGACTGTACAGAGCCAATAACGTTCGCACATAAGAGTGGTGTTGACTTTATGACTAGTCTAAGGGGTAGCGGACTTAGGCTTTATGGAAAGGTCAAGACAGCAAATACAAGCACAAGTGCAAGGACATCAGAGTACTATGTATATCAAGGTAGTTGTAGGAGCATTGTAGTTGTAACACAGCAAGGAAAAGAACCAACACCACCTCCAGCAAATACTTTCGTATGGAGGGACAGTTCTCGTCCAACAGCATATACTGCAACGACAAATGGTGAAGACACATCACTTATCATAACACAGTTCTCTTCAGTTTATAATGGGGCTTATCCAAACGCTGTATTATCATCAAATGACAGTTGGATTGTAACCAATTCTCCGATGTATTACAACAATAATGAGATTAAGCCATATGAGACTGACAGAACAAATAAATATGTGTATTTCGAAGAAAATGATACTGGTTCTGAGCGTACTGGAACATTGACACTAACTCAGAAGGGTACAAGCAATACCATTACATTAACAATCAAGCAAAAAGCAAAAGTATTCAATTGTGATATCACATCATTTGCACTTGGTGAAAGTACAGTATGTTTGGGTAACAATTTAAGTTACACATATACAATGAGCAATACTGGCTGTACTGATAAGGTCTATTTTGCACTTTTCGATGCTGGTGGTCATATGTATGAGTCTGAGTCAACACCAAGTGGTGGTAGTGGTAGTGGTACATTCAGCATTCCATCTACAGCAACCACTGGACAAGCAAGCGTCACCATTGGCACAACTGACAGACATTATGTTAATATAAGCAGTTGCTCTTCAAGGAGTATCACTGGTACTATCAAAAACGATTCAGACTATGTTATACAGAGGGCAACGTTTGAATACTATGTTGGAAGTGACTTAAGAAGCGTTAATTTCGGTGGTGGAATAGCGCCAGGTTCATACAGAAATGTCATTGTACCAATCTCTTCTGAAGACGCTGGAAAGACTTGGAGAGCACATAAAGTGACAGCAACGACAACGGCACCAGATGTGCTTGTGGACTGTGATGTTAGTTTCACAGCTGAACCATTAGAAACAACGATAACTGATAACTTCATCAGTTTCAGCGTATTCCTAAATGATTTTACTTGTTAATATAATATGGGACAATATACAAGTTATTTTCTATATCAGAAATTTGAACAGAGGGGTGAACAAGAAGCAATTCCTGTTTATCCCAATGTCTATTCGATAGATGCTGATGGGACAAGGGAAAGGGTTGTCAAGATTCAAGATGACCCACAATGTGGATATGACCCACCAATAAAGCCAATATATAAGTGGGTGAACATACCAATAACGCAAGATTATATATGTGATGACTGTCCAGAGTATCAGACAAGATGGGTAAGGACTGATGATACGATATGCAGTGGAACACCAACGCCAGTATCAAAGAAACTCGTTGCAACATATACAGGTGGTATAACAAATGAGGTTGAATGCAATGATAATCCAACATTAACAAGTGGTGAAACACAACCAAGTGGATATGTTACATCAGCAATGACGAGTGCGGTTATCGGTGATTGTGTTACAACCATTGGTGAAGACGCTTTCTACCCTTGTGCAAGTCTTACAAGTATAAACATGCCAAATTCTGTTACAAACATTGGTGATTTTGCGTTCAGATGGTGCCATAGTCTTACAAGTGTAACAATACCAGATAGTGTTACAAGCATTGGTGAAGGTGCTTTCAGTTATTGTAGAAGTCTTACAAGTGTAACAATACCAGATAGTGTTACAAGCATTGGTGAAGCTGCTTTCAGTTATTGTGATGGTCTTACATCAGTAGCTATAGGTAGTGGTGTTACAAGTATTGGTAAATACATTTTCCATACTTGTACTAGTCTTACATCAGTAACAATACCAGATAGTGTCACAAGTATTGGTATAAATGCTTTCCATACTTGTACTAGTCTTACGTCAGTAACAATACCAGATAGTGTCACAAGCATTGGTAGAGGTGTTTTCAATAGATGTAGTGGTCTTACATCAGTAGCTATAGGTAGTGGTGTTACAAGTATTGGTCATGAAGCTTTCTTTGATTGTGCAAGTCTTACCAGTGTAACTTGTCTTGCCACAACACCTCCAACGCTGGGTGATAATGTATTCTACAACACTAACAATTGTCCTCTGCTAGTTCCAGCGCAATCACTGGATGCATATAAGACAGCTACCAACTGGAGCACATATGCTTCTCGTATTCAACCAATAACATAATATAAAAAAAATAATTTACAATATATATGAGTGTAACAACTTACACATCAAATAGTTGCCAATATAAGCAGTTAAAGCTCAAAGATGTTGTCTATCTTGTCAGCAAGAGCCACACAAAGTATGTGGTGGTTGATATGAAAAATAATGGATATGTTGAGAATCTATCAGAGACACCAATGGCATTAGACTGCTTCAATGTGCAATTCACAGAGGAAGAGACACTTGATGAGCGTTATAAGTTCACCAAGCGTCTCACCTTCTCAATGAATGGATATGTACCACTTGATTACCTTCAAGAGAAGTACTACGCAATCATTATGACAGAGGACAACACCCCTTATATGATTAACGTTGACTTCCCATCAAAAGTAACATATACATTCACACTTGATGGAAATTCATATCAGACTGACTTCACATTCTCATCACAGTCCAATTTCCCAACGTTAAGGGTAAGAAACGGCACATTCCAAGAGTCAGAGAAGGACTGTGGATATAAGGTAAGCGGCATTGAGGATTTATACCTTGTTGAGAAACAATATGCTACAATATCAAAGGTTGGAGATACTGCAACTGTTACATTATTTGGCAAATACTGGAGAAATGCTGATTTCCTTAAAGATTCTTGTTCCATTCAAGAAGTGTTCGATGGTGAGAGGATAACTGATACAATATCATTTGATATTGGCTTTGATAACTATAAGACATCATGGCATTATAACCTTCTTGAGTTCCTTGAGAACTTATATGCTGCAAGGATAATACCAAAAGAGCATGATACCAATTATTTCTTTGGCTTTAACCTTGGACTACAGCCATCATATAATATCAATGCGTCATCAAGTGACAATGGCAGTGGAAAGATTACAGTGACATTGACTGAAAGTTCATCATATGGCTTGGTGCAAGCGCAGAACTATGTTGAACATTCTTCGACTGACAAGCAATGGGTATATGTGGAGCGTATTGGCAATGTCAAAGGCTATGAGTGTGTAAGTCTTGGTGTGGCTCGATATCTGTTGCAGTGGGAAGTTGATGGATTGGGCAACCCAACTGGACGTTACAAGTGTCTTGATGGATACAGAGAGTATTTCGAAGGACAAGGACTTACCATATATGGTACATTTTCTGAGACAGAAGAATTCCCATCGCAAGACTGTGGAGAGACAGACTTATGTGACTTATACACAACGATACCAAATCCAAGGGTGTTCAATGCTGCAACATGTGCAAACTATACGATATCAGCATCATGTGATTGGTATGTATCCAATCTTCCATCATACATAACAATGCAGCCAAGCAGTGGTGTTGCAAACCAGAGTTATACGGTTAGGATGTGCAATACGTTAGCACCATCGTCAACTGAGGTTGAAGGCAGTTATAACATACATTATGGAGATAATGTCAAGATAATGGGAGTGAAGATATCAAGTCAAGGAGGGTTCATAAATCCAGAGAATGCTTATATCAACTGTCTGCCACAAAGTACCACATTCACATATAATCCAAATTGTGCAATAAGGGTGGTGTCAATACCTCAAGGGCTTACATATACAATGGGCAGTGGAACTCTCGTTGTACAAGCCCCAAAGAATGAGAGTGTATTGATGGGGAAGACATATCCAATAACTGTTGAAGATTGCAATGGCACAAGGGCAACTGTAACCATTCATCAAGATAAAACATATGAGAAGTGGGTTGAGACAAGTGGATATCTCTGCGACAATGGCAATTCATATAAGAAACTTGAACGCTATACTGGTTCAACTTCGTACAATATCAATACAAGAACTGGTGAAGTTAAACTTGGAGACCTTATCCAATCTGGTGATACTCGTTGTCAATCATATATCACAAGATGGTCATTCCTTAATCACTATTATTGCAATAATGGCAACAAGTATAAAGCACTTGAGGAAGAAATCAGTTATGACAATGGTACAACATGGACAAAAACTGGTGCCACCAAACTTGGTGAACTTGTAGAATCCCAATCAGAATGGTGCAATCTTCCAGTTACATATGAATGGAGACTTAGCACCAAATGGGAATGCAACTCAAATTAATGATAAAATGGAGGTCTTTCAAGGCTTCCATTTTTCATGTTTATCTAAAATAATCTAGATTTTAATATTATACAATAATGAGTTGTAATTGTGAAGGAAAAAACTATAATATCAGCCTTGGTTGTTGTACCCCTGTACTAGGACCTGTGGAGAATTACTATACAAAGTACCAAATTGATAAGATGATTGAGAGTGCAACAACAAGTGGATGCTGCATAACTCCAGAAGAGGTTGATGAGAAGATTGCTTCAGCGAAAACAGAAATCGAGAACGAGATTCCATCATTGAGTGGATATGCCACAGAACAGTGGGTTTTGGATAAACACTACATAAGTGGTGTGGACTTATCTGATTATGTAACATTTGAGGACATGGCTGAGTATGTTGGTGATGTTTATACAAAGCAAGAGGTTAATAATCTTTTTGTAACAAAAGCAACATTCAACACCTACATTACTAATTTGCAGCAACAAATAGACTCTCTCAAGGAGACTATAAGCGCATGTTGCAGTTCAACTGGAGAGACTGAATACCGTTGGATTGTTAAACCTAATGATTATACTTGCAGTGGAACAACCAAGATGACAAAGGAGATACAGCAGTCTTCAACAGATGGAATTAATTGGACTGATACAGGAGAGTACCGTACTGGTTCTACTGTACTTGAATATGATTCAACTGATTGCGGATTTGTGCCATCTTCAAATTTCAAGGTTAGGGCAAACTACAATAGAGGGTATACGGTAGAAAGTGGACAAGTAGAGTGTAATTCTTCTACTACTCTTTCTCAAGAAGAAGTAAAAAGCATAACCTTTGCAACATATTTCACATCAATAGAGTTTGGTGATTGTATTGATACAATTGGCGAGGATGCTTTTGTTAATGTAAGAACCATTAGTTCAGTTACAATACCTAGCAATATTACAACGTTAAAGAGTTGTGCGTTCAACAATTGTGGTATTCAGAATTATGTGTTGAATAACGGTTTGACAACTATTGAACATACTGCTTTCATCAACAATTATAATCTAAGTGCAATTACAATACCTAGTACTGTGACATCTGTTGGAAGTCAAGCATTCTTCAATTGTACAGCGTTAACAACAGTGACGATTAACGCAACAACACCTCCAACTGTTTCTTCTAGTTCTATAGACGAAATATTCAACAATTGTAGTAGCCTAACTACAATATATGTTCCAGCTTCAAGTGTAGATACTTATAAAGCAGCAGATGGCTGGTCTTTGTACGCTGATTTAATCAGAGCCATTCAATAATTCATGTTTAACAAAAGTACTTTTTAACGATGATTGATAACTATAATGAAGTAATGGAACAATGGGGTGCTCCAGCAGTTGGTAATTGCACATCGATGACAACGATTGAACCAGATGCTGATATGAGAAGATGGTGTGTTCACAAGACAGTAACCATCTTGGCAAACTCTGACTATTACTACACAAAGGATGAGGTTGACCATCTTCTAGAATTGGTAACAGTTAGTGGAGTTACAAAGGAAGAAGTGGAGGCAATGATTGCGGTTGCAATCCAAGACAAGGCAGATAAAGCAGACCTTCAAGCATTGTCAGCGCAAGTCCAGACCAACACTGAGAGGATATTGAACACCTACACCAAACCAGAGGTCAATGCTCTTTTGAATTCATATTATACAAAATTACAAACTAACTCAATGTTCTCGAACTACTCAAAAGTACAAGATACGACATTGATACTTAACGCAGAAAACATTAATTAATATGGCTACAGTAGTTCAAATGACCACTTGTAGCCAAAAGATATGTAAAAAAATTGATAAAAACAAATTATCTAGATAATAATTACAAAAAAATTAAATTATGAGTAATATTACCCAAATTAGACTTTCTGGTACAACTTATCAAATTGTTGATGAAACCGCCATTCACTCATTGGATGGATATTACACCACTGGTGAAACAAATGCAGCTATTACAGCAGCTACAAATGCCCTTGCTGAATCAATTGCAGAGCAAGGTTATCAGACTTCTGGTGATGTTCAGAACGCTATCACAGCGGTTACAAATCCTATAAATAACACTCTTACAGCACATACAGCGAATACTGAAATCCATGTCACCATAGCAGATAAAAATGCATGGAATGCAAAAGTTGATGATGCTGATATTGCAGGTCTTTTTGGTAATGTCAACTATGATTCTGCCACACAGAGAATCAACTTCTACCATGAATCAACTGGTGGAACAGTACTTGCATATATCGATGCTTCAGACTTCGTTAAAGATGCGTTCCTTGACACTGTTGTGGTTGAGAACAGAGTAATTGAAGGAGAGTCAGTACCTTGTCTTGTATTCACTTGGAATACAGATGCTGGTAAATCTGAGACTGTTATTCCAATTGGTGGAACGTTTGACCCAACAAACTATTACACAAAAGACGATATTGACGATATTGTAACTGGTATTACTGAAGACATTGAAGAAGCTACGAGTGGAAAGGCTGACACATCTGCTGTTACTCAGATTAACGATGCATTGACAGCGCATACAAGCAATACTGACATTCATGTTACCACAAGTGATAAATCAACATGGAGTGGAAAACAAGATGCTTTGGTCTCTGGAACAAACATCAAGACAATAAATGGCACTTCGATATTAGGTAGTGGAAACCTTGAAGTTCAGACCCTTCCAACAGTCCAAGGCACTACATTGATATTCAGTTAATTTTTTTAAAATGATTCATGAAAATAACAAGGGATTGGGAGTTATCCCAACCCCTTTTTTAATACATTCAAGAAATGAGTAACATAATTGATTCAATACAACTTAGTGGTGTAACTTATCAGATTGAAGGTAGTAGTGGTGGAAAAGCCATTGAAGCTGGTAGAGGCATCACAATTACAACAGGAGAAACTGCTGATACAGTGTCATTCAATCTACCAATCTCTGCTGGAACTGGAACAAATAGTATTAGAGAAGGAAATAATACAACGGCAAGTGGCGATTATTCTCATACTGAAGGAGGATTTACAAATGCAAGAGGTTCATCATCTCATGCTGAAGGCTATTATACAACAGCAATTGGTCGTTATTCACATGCTGAAGGCGATAGTACAATAGCAAGTGGTAGTTCTTCTCATGCTGAAGGTTATAATACTACAGCAAGTGGCGATTATTCTCATGCTGAAGGATATGACACAATAGCAAGTAATAAAGCAGAGCATGCAAGTGGACAATATAACAATTCAGTTTCAGCATCAACCACATTTGGGGATAGTGGCAATACATTATTCTCAGTTGGTAATGGTACTGCTGATAACGCAAGACATAATGCCTTTGAAATTAGACAGAATGGTGATATATACTTGAATAATGGAACTAGTGATGTGAAGTTGCAAGACACTATTACAGCGACAGCAGCAAATACAACAGCACTTGGTGGATTATCTCTTGTAAAGCTAACTCAAACACAATATGACAATCTTTCAACCAAAGATTCTAATACATTATATGTAATAAACGGATAAAATGAGTAATACAATCAATATAGGAAATATAACAGTATCAAAGTTCTACCTAGGTAATGATGATAATGTCAAGATTTACCTAGGTACAACCAAACTGTACCCTCAAGATACACCAGTAACAAAAGACTATTTTACCTTTGTTGTTAGGGATACTGATACACAATTTAAATTGAGTGGTAATAGTGTATCATATTCTCTAGACAGTGGTACTACTTGGACATCACTTGCATCAGATACATATTCACCAACTGTTGAAAGTGGCAATACAATCATGTGGAAAGCAACAAGTCCAACAATCGATACTGACAATGGTATTGGTAGATTCTATACTAGTGGCGGTACATTTGACGTTGAAGGTAATATAATGTCATTGCTTTATGGTGACAACTTTGAAGGTCAAACAGCATTACAAGGTGATAGCCAATTCAGAGGATTATTTGACAGTAATACTAAGGTAATAAATGCAAGTGGATTGACATTACCAGCTACAACAATAACAGCTAACTGTTACAGAAGTATGTTTGGTAACTGTTCAAACCTTGTATCAACACCAACAGAATTACCAGCTACTTCAATGGCTAATGGTTGTTATTATTACATGTTTGCTAGAACTTCAATCACAAGTGCTCCAACCTTATCAGCAACAACATTGGCAAATAATTGTTATGGAAGTATGTTCAGTAACTGTTTGTCATTGACTGCTGTTACTTGTCTAGCAACTACTAATATTAGTGGTAATACAATTGCTATGTTCTTGGATATTTCAACTGTAGGTACATTTGAAAGAGCAAGTGGTGCTATCTGGCCTTGTGAAGCTAAAATCCCATCAACTTGGTCAATAATTCCAGCATATACACCAATATATCAATGGACAACATCTACAGATGCTACAGATTATTGCTGTGATTCAACGACATATACCAAGTACTACAAAGATTATTACCAAGTATCAAATAATAATGGATGTTCATTCATCAATGTAACACCAGAGCAATGGAGGCAATCATCATCTGTTATTGAATATGATTCAGTAGATTGTGGATTTGTGCCAACTTATTTTACAATTACATCATTGGCAGCTAATAATACCATAACCTTGAGAAATAATAGGGCAAGTTCAACAGTATCAACATTCTATTATTCAACTGATAGTGGTACAACATGGTCATCCTTCACTCTCTCAAGCGGTGCAACAAAAACAATTGCAACATTGGCATCTGGTAGTACCCTTATGATGTATGGCTCAAATTCTAGTCTTGGTACAGCTTATAATAAAGGTCACTATTTCAGAGGAAGTGGAGATTATGAGGTTAGTGGTGAGATAAGTTCGTTAGTAAATGGTAGCGATGTTACTAATACAGAACTTAGTGGTTCAAATAGGACAAATACCTTTGCAATGTTGTTCTCTGGCGATACCCACTTGGTTAGTGCAGAGAACCTAAAAATCAGTTCAAGTATAATGCCAGATAACTGTTGTAATGGTATGTTCAGAGCTTGTACAAGACTTGTTAAAGCACCTAGAACGCTTCCAGCTACTGACCTCGGAAAAGAGTGTTACTCATCAATGTTTGAGGGTTGTATAGCACTAGCATATCCTCCATATGAGTTAAACTTCACAAGTGCAGATGTTACAGCATATAACAGAATGTTCTGTATGAGTAGAACGAGCAAGTTAACAACACCAGCAATGACATATACACCAAAGATGTTTGGTGATTGGGCTAATTCAACACCAACTGCTCAACAGATGTTCTGTGGTAATGGTAATTTAACTACTATCTACTGTTATTGGACAAAGGGCAGTTTCGGTAATTTTAGTGGTGCTTTGACCAATTGGGTTAACTATACAGCAGACAGTGGTGTAACGTTCTATAAGAGAAGCACTCAGTCATTTGCAAGTGGTGTTAATGGTATAAAGACTGGATGGACAGTTGTTAATGATGATACAACACAACCAACTTAATAATTTTAAAAAGGGTAGATGAATAATCTATCCTTTTTTTATTCATGTTTACTAAAAATCTATAATAATTTATTATAATCTATTATAAAATATGAGTAGACCAGTTGGAAGTAAGAATAAACCAAAGATACAGAAAAACAGTGGTGTATTCTTAACGAATTTTGAAAAACAGATTGAAGGTTCAGCAATCACTCGCAAGAGTGGCTTTGATTGGGTCAATTGGGGAATTAAGAACAACTACCCTAACCTATTGCTTGACCTTTATAACCAATCACCAACTCATCGTTCAGCAGTTAACTTTGCGGTACAGTCAATACTTGGAAACGGTGTTGATTATGACCAGATGCAAGTGAATGGTGATGAGGTTGTACCAAACTATGCCCAGACATGGGATGAGGTGATTAAGTCTCTAGCTACAGACTATATCTTGTATGGAAGCTATGCTCTCCAGATTATTATGAATAAGGATGGAAAGACATTCTCTTTCTGGCACATGCCACTTGATAAGGTGCGTTGGAGCGAGTATGATGAGGACGGTCAGATTACATCTTATTGGATATGTAACGACTGGACTGCAACAGCAAAGAATCCACCTTTTGAAATTGATGCATTCGATATGAGGGATGATTTCAAGATTGAAAAGGGTAAACCATACTTGTACGTCTACAGGACTTATAGCCCAACAATGACATATTACACCCAGCCTCACTATGCTGCTGCAATTAAGGCAATTCAAGCTGAGATTGAGTATACCAACTATGACCTTAAGAACATCGTTAATGGATTTACTCCAAGTGGTGTTTTGACACTCCCAGAGGTTGAGACAGATGAAGAGAGACAAGCAATCATCCAGAATATTACTAGAATGTTCCAAGGTAGCGACAATGCCAACAGTGTAATGATTACATTCAGAAATAGCATTGAGGACAAGGGTGTAGAATATGTTCCATTTGCGAAGAACCAAGGCTCATTTAATTTCTATGCTGATGCAAATCAAAGAACCATCAATAGAATCCTTGAGGCACATCAGATTCCAAATGCTGCATTGATTGGTATGCCAGATATTGGCAACAGTGGCTTCTCTTCAGAGGCAGATAAGCTTGAGGTGTCTTATCAGTTGTATAACAAGCTTGTTGGTAATTATAACCGTATGGCTGTTATTAGGTCATTGAACCAGATGTTGAAGATGAATGGTGTTGATACAGAGATTGTCATGAAGCCACTTAACTTCAATGACTTTGGTAATGATGCAGATGTGAAGGAGAGAACACAAAGCACAGATGTTCCAGAGCAGAATGTCGATGAAAATAACATTGAAGAAAAAGTAGAAGAGTAATATGATTATCAATGAGAAATATTTGAAGCAGTACTCACCAATCCCATTGAACTATAATATGGCAGAGGTGAAGAACTATATTCCAGTTGCTGAGAAGATTTGGGTTAAGCCATTGATAGGTTATGACCTCTTCGATGAAATAGAGCAGCAAGTGAAGGATAATGAGGTTTCTGAGGAAAATGCAACACTATTGGTTGAAGGTGGACTTTGGCAGTACCTTGCATTCGCAACAGTCTTTGAGGCTTTACCAATGATTTGGTCTCATATCAGCGAGGTTGGTATCACAAAGGGCAAGAGCGACAACAGCGACAGCCTAGACCTTAAGGATATGACCTATGTGACACAGCACTTGAGAAACCAAGTTGAGGTACTGAAAGACCAGTTGAAGAAATGGATATGTGAGCATGCAGCATACTATCCAAAAGCAGATTTGTGTAGCTGTAATTGTGACGGTTGTTGCAAGCATACTGCCCAGTTAAATGCACCAAATCCTCAGTTCCAAGTGTATAAACCTTACAAAAGGAATACGAACCTAAGATAATGAAATTTGTAGACAAATGAGTTTAAATATAGCATTGGTGGCAATAGGTAGAATGGAAAACCTATATGCAAGGGAATTTGTGGAGCATTACAAAAACCTAGGTTTCTCAAATATCATCATTATGGACAATAACCATGATGGTGAAGAGCATTTTGAAGACGTTCTTCAAGATTATATTGATGATGGTTTTGTAATTGTGGAAGACTATAGGAACCAGATTAAGCCACAGATGAGGGGATATACAGAAATGTACAGAAAGTACGGCAATGACTATGACTGGATTGCTTTCTATGATTTCGATGAATTTTTATTCGTCAATGGAATGAATGTCAGCAATTGGCTTGAGAAATTCCCAAGTGACTGTCAAGAGGTATTGGTTAATTGGATGACAATGACAGATAATAACCTTGTGAGGTATGATTCAAGACCATTGGTTGAGAGATTCAGAGAGGTAATGACTCTAGATAGACCAATACAGTATAGCTTCCCTGACAATTGTCATGTGAAATCCATTATAAGGGGAGGATTGGATGTAAGCTTTGGTGGAAATCCTCATGTTCCAGACACTCCTCTCGTTGCATATAACGCAAGTGGCATAAGATGCCAAAACAGCCCATTCCAACCTATTGATTGGACAACAGCACACTTAAGACACTTTACCACAAAGACCATCGAGGAATGGATGACAAGGAAGATGAAGGTGGGCACTCCAGATAGAGACCCATCAAACTTTCTGCCCTTCTATAAAGACCGTTTCTTTAAGATAAATCAAATGACTGAGGAGAAACAGAACTATCTGAAGTCCATAGAGGGCATTTCTGAGTCTTCTAAGCCACTTTCATAGCAAAGGTGGATAACTAATAACCCTCTGAGATTTTAACGTCTCAGAGGGCTTTGTTTTTATTACACATGCGCATGTGCGCAAAAGAAACAATTACCAATAAAGAAAAAGCTATTTCAGCAATATATCTTCAATCTCATCAATCACCATTGTATTGGACAGTGAAAGACTAAGCTCTTGAGCAAACTGCGCAAACTCTTGATTGCTTGAAGCATTGTTCTGCACAATTTGCCCTAGACCATACAGCAAGTTCTCGAAGTCTGTGAATGTTCCCATCAGTGGTTTATCATCAACTTGAATGACATTGGCATTATAACCATCCTCACCTAGCACCACTTTCACAGATGCACCATTGGCAAAAGTGAATTCAAATTTCTCTTCCATATTTCAATGTTTTTAAGTTGTTATCAATATACTCCTTTATCTTTTCCATAGAATTACATTCACTTCCGTTTACCTTCATTAAACGGCTAGTTACACCCCTTGGAACGGATGCATAAAAGACATCACCAGATTGGTAGACATCTATGCCCTTGTATTTTCCCCAATAGCTTTTCTTTGCCATATTCTATAAGTTTTAAAATGCAAAGATAAAAAAAATAAAACGAGCATCAAAGACTTATACATTCTTTAACGCTCGTATGGTGGGGGATTCCCACCTAGGCATATGAATTATTAACACACAGAAAAATGAAAACTCTTATTCATCTTTGTATTCATTTAAAAGTTTTGGATGACGCTCTAGTTGATACTTTGGACAAATGTTGGAGTCCCATTTAAACCAAGGACTCCAAACAATGCCATCCCTTGAATAATATTGAAACCTCTTTAACATACATTAGAAAGGTAAATCAGTTGGTTCATTATTCTTTATCAACTTCTCAACCTCTTCCTTCTCGTTAAGTTGTGCTTGGAGCATCAGAATCATCTTTCTCATCTGCTCCTTGGTCATGTCACTCTGTGGCTTGATAACCTCTGCTTCCTCATTCCATGTTGCAATCTCCGCAATATCAATACCTTTACCCTCAAGAACCTTGCTAATAGGAATATTGTAGTATTTCTGATTCTGTTCCTCGTTTGGTGTCAACATCCAAGTTTGGTCTATCCTTGATACATCTATAAGTTTGCAATCAACCAATGATTGAATACATCTTTCAACCTCTTCAATCTCCATCTTGCAAGCCTTTGCAAACTGCTTCTCATAATACTTAACACTGCCTTGATTTGACCATGACAGAATCCATAAATAAACTTTCAAAACCCTTGAATCCAATGCACAAATCAACTGTGTAGCTGGATAAATTCTCTTTGTCTTAGTTTCCATTTTCCTTAGTATTTAAATCGTTATTTTAAAAAAGTTGATGGTTCGTTTGTCAGCGAGTGAACCACCAAGGCTCTCATTAGTTAGTTGTTTGTTCCGTTAGTGCAAAGATATATAAAAAAATCGAGATTAACAAATTTTAAGGGTATTTTTTTTAACTTCATTGGATTTTATCTGAATAATTTGGAAATAATAAAAAAAATATATATCTTTGCTAATATAAATGTAATACATCATATATTTATATAATAGGTAACGTCTAGCTAACGTTGTCTTTTGTCATTGGTTGGTAGGGTTTCAGCAAGACCTTTAAATCTCCCTACCAACCTCAACACAAAAAAGGTCTTGATGCTGAAAATAATGATTTAAAGGATAACAATTATGCAAAAGTTAAAGACAGACAAAATGTTGTCACAATTGGGACACTTGAATGATGAACAGTTCAAAGTACTGTTCTTTATCTACAATTCAATCAACTTGAACTCAGACCATACCAATAGAGCAAAAATCTATAGGGCTGTACTTGCTGACCTAACTGGAAAGTCAGAACGAACAATCTCAAGAATCACCGACAAACTTGCAGAACAAGGATTGATAATCAAAGATTGTGTGTCAGACGGTACAAAACTTTACAATTATTATGGAATTCCAAAGCAAAAAATTGAAGGGAATTTGGTCACAGATGTCAGGGTAAAAGAACATAAAGAACTTGAAAGTACCAAAAGAACTGAAAAGAACTTGAAAGAACAAAAAAGAATGGAAAGAGAATTTGAAACAGCATGTGATGAACAAGTGGTAACAGTACCAGATGAAGAAGACCTTTCAAGCTACTTGAGAAGAGTTGGAAGAATGTAAACTTTTTTCTTCAAATCCTTGGAATTCTCAAGTTTTTTCTATATCTTTGCAATGTGAGTTCCAAATGTCTTTCATTTTTCAAATGGTTTAACATAAGACCCCATTGGTTGCCTATAGAGGTTCTACAAGATGCGCTTTCATTCATACATTCAAACAGTTTTTCACCAATGGGGTCACTTTTTTTTCATTAAATCTTTATCTTTTTCATACATTGGTTATATTTATAATAAAGAGTAAAGACAAATGAGAGAAGAATGTTATACAAATGAGGAATGGAAGAAGATTGAAGATTTCCCTCGTTATGAGGTTTCTTCCAAGGGAAGGGTAAAAAGTTACACCAACCCACATAAACCAAAGATTCTAAGACCACACATGACCAAGAGTGGTTATCTCTTGGTACACCTAGCAAAAGGTGAAGAGTGGGGAAGCAATCAAACTGAGTGTGTAAGGGTACACAAACTGGTTGCGGATGCATTTATACCAAACCCAGAGAATAAGTGTCACATCCGCCATATCAACCAAGACAGGACTGATAACAGAGTTGAGAACTTGAGGTGGATAACCCCAGAGGAGTCAGCAAATGACCCAATCAGCAAGGCAAACAGAATGGCAGCAATTCCACAAAGGGTAGAGAAGACTTCAAGACCAGTTCTTGTATATGATGAAGAGCTAAACCTATTATCAGCGTTCACAAGCACAGCAGAGACAGCAAGGAAGTTGAATCTCCAACAAGGCAATATCGTCAATGTCTGTAGCGGTTCACTTAAACACTACAAGCACATGATTTTCAGCTATACACCTCTCAATAGCAAAGAAGACAGAGAAAAACAGCTTCAAGAGGGTGAGGAGAAAAAGATAAGAAGACTTCAACAAATCAACAAGGCTTGTCAAAGGCTGTATTGGAGAGAACCAGAGAAATACAGAGAAAAGGCAAAGAAGTACTACAAGAAATAATGGGAAGACCAAGACTTAACAGGAGCGAAGAGGAAACAAAAAGACTCAGACATGAGTACTACCTCCAACACAAGGCAGAGATTCTTGAAAAGGCAAAGGAAAGAAAACTCCACCCATCCAAACCAAAGACAAAGGTAAAGACGGAAATAGCCTATCAGAACCTCATAAATGAGTGGAATGAGGAATTATCAAGGAAACTCCAAGAAAACCTCTCAGAATGGCTTAAAATAGCTTTCAGAGACCAAATTGAAATAAACAAGGCAATGCTACCCAATCAAGATGAAAAAGAAAACAACAGTCTACTGCTATCAACATAAAGAATTCATTGATGAAGTAAACAGCATAAAGGAAGCAGCAAGGCTAGCAAATTGTTCAGACTACTTGGTTCATACCATTCTTGATGACCAAACAAAATGTACAAAGAGAGGATGGTTCTTCAGTCTTAAGAAAATGGAAGACGAATCAAAATGTCCAGATAAAGAGGAGACCAAAACCACAAGTGGTCTATCATACGAAAAGGAAAACAAACTTGCAAAGGTTATTGGAAACCAAGTCTATGAAGTTCAAACAAAAAACGGATTCATAACAGATATTCCAAGGAAAAGAGAGGATAAAAAACTCAGACTTAAACAAATCATTGCAGCCCTATGCAAAGACCGCTGGATGAAAATATCAACCTCAAGGGCAATACTAGAAAGACAAGCATTGAAAGAATTGATTGATTCAATCTGATGACATGTTTTCATGTTTAAAACGAGTTCATAATTCATTTTGAAGTATTTTTAATTAGTTATTTTTTTTATTTGACCTTGGGTATGCCACTTGTGATAAGCAGCATACCCATCTTTATTAGAAACATCAATGGGCAAACCCCATTTCTACAATAATTTAATTAAAAACCATAACAGATATGGATAAAATAATTGAAAGGATTGTAAGAGACAATCCAACACTAGATGGCGCAGAAGCTATCAGAGTATCTGTCACAAGAGAAGACAGAACAAAAGCACATTATTACATCTTCAAGAAACAAGAAGAAGACTTGGAACACCTTTATGTAAGAATACCAATAGGTATATTGACAAGGGAAAACGGTAAGGGTAGGTATAAACACTACATCATAGTAGCTGTAACACCAAAAGGATATGAGGTATATGACCTTAATACACCTAGAAGCATGCATATTGAAGGTAATACAGCAGTGATTGGTGATGTAGATGAAATTGGATGCAACATTCCAGAGGATAAAATAAACGAACCTCTACCATTCTA
>JAEEGL011958066.1_pt1 | contig 41423 bp, 34 predicted proteins | sample 9134231 | NCBI WGS metagenome assembly JAEEGL01 (sample SAMN16246548, study PRJNA631951) | gut metagenome | biome: gut microbiome; feature: rumen; material: fiber-attached | host: Bos | place: Iran: Karaj | collected 2018-10
AGATGAAGAAGGTAATATAAGGGTTCCATTTAAAGAAGTAATTGGATGTCGTGAGGATATTATGGTTTATTTAATGTATAAAGGACTTCCTCCAATTAAAGCATTTAAAATAATGGAATTTGTTCGTAAAGGAAAAGCATCTAAAGATCCAGCAGGTTGGGCAGAACATAGAAAGACAATGGAAGATGCTGGTATAGAACCATGGTTTATTGACTCATGTCAAAAAATAAAATACATGTTCCCTAAAGCACATGCAGCAGCATATGTAACAAGTGCATTTAGAATAGCTTGGTATAAAGTACATATGCCAGTATATTTCTATTCATCATGGTTTAGTACAAAAGCAACTGATTTTGATATAGATTCTATGATAAAAGGATATAATGCTATAAAAGAAAGAATAACTGAAATAAAAGAAAAAGGTTATGATGCTACTAATAAAGAAGAAGGAATAAAAGAATGTCTTAATGTAGCATTAGAAATGGCAGCAAGAGGTATAAAAGTAGCTCCATTTGACTTATATAAAAGTAAAGGTAAAATATTCGAAGTAGCTGATGATAAAACTCTAATACCACCATTTATAACAATAGATGGATTAGGTGAAACAGTTGCTATGAATATAGAAAATGAAGCTAAAAAGAAAAAATTTGTTAGTATAGAAGATTTTCAAAATAGATGTAAAGTTTCTCAAACATTAGTAGATAAAATGAGATTAATGGGAATATTTGATGGAATGAGTGAATCATCTCAACTATCATTATTTGACTTATAGGAGGTTTATGAAAAAAATATTTTTAACAGAACAAGAAGTATGTGATGCAATAATTGATTATTGTAAGCAAGGTAATGATAATGAATTATCAGTAGAAAAAAGTTTATATATTTATGATGATGAAATAATATTAGATTTCTATTTAATAGAAAAAGTACAAAGAGATAAAATTACTCATACTAGTAGATATAAATTAACTAACTTAGATTTAAAAGATGCATTTAATTATTATTTAGAAAAAAATAATTGTGAATTAGATACTTTTAAATATGTAGGTGGTATTAGAAGAGTTGGTTATTATATTGATGAAGATACTGCTCACTTTGAAGGTATAGAACTTTCTATTAAAGATAAGTCATTAAAAAGAAGAAGATTATTATCATCAAGGATATAATATGAAAATAGAAGTTTTAGGAAGTTCTAGTAGTGGTAACTGTACATATGTAGAAATAAATAATATTAAATTCTTAATAGATGCAGGATTAGGATTCAATTATATAAAAGATAAACTATTTCATCTTGGAGTTTATCCAGATGAATTATCTTTTATAATTGTTACTCATGCTCATAATGATCATGTAAGAAGCATTCATTCATTTAATAGAGTTTATAATACTAAAATATATATATCAGAAGATACATTTAATGAATATCAAAAGAAAGATTTAATAACTAATTATGAATTTATAGATAATATAGATAAAATAGAAGATATTAAAATAACTAAAATACCTATAAGTCATGATAAAAAAGGATATGGATATGTATTTGAATATAATAATAAATCTTTAGTATATATAACTGATACTGGTATGATACATGTTAAATTTCATAAATATTTAACTAATAAAGATATTTATTTATTAGAAAGTAATCATGATGTAGAAATGGAAATGCATGGTTCTAAAGATGAAATGACTAAAAGAAGAAATATAGGTGATGAAGGTCATTTATCAAATGAAGAATGCTCTATGTATTTAAATAAATTTATTGGAGAAAATACTAAATATATTTGTTTAATGCATATAAGTGAACATGATAATACATATGATTTAGCATATAATACTAATAGAGATTCAATAGATGAAAGAATTAAAGTACTTTTATCATATAAAGATAAAGAAAGTGAAATTATAGAAATATAATTTTACTTTTTATTTTACAAATTATTTGTAAATTGATATTACATAATTTCATATGATACACTTATTGTGAAAGGATAGGTAAAAAAATGAAAAACAAAAAACATTTAAGTATTATTGTACTAGTTTTATTTGTAGTCACTGCAGTTTTTTTATTAAGGGTTCAAGCAGCTGATTCAGTAGTACTAGTACCAAATACAGATGCAGATATTACTCCTTATCAATCACCATCAGGTAGTGGACAAAATTTAAGAGTTACTATTAACGATATTAAACCTGGTAAGAGAATTACAGGAATTGAATATTGTGAAAAAGTAAATGAAACTGCTTGTAGTGATGAAAATAATTGGAGTAATGTCACAACAGATGAACCAGTAAATGAATATGCTTCAGGAACTGGTAATGACGATATGGAATTCCATGGAAATATTCCAAATGGTGAAATTATGTTAAGAGTAAACTTCACTGATTTTGAACCAATGGATATTTCATATGCAAACTTTACTAGAACTGATGATTATCATGATGGAAATACATTAAATCTAGATCATTATGATCAAACTTTTAAACCTTTAATAACTGATTATAAAGGTGGAGATATTATACTTCCATCAGATTGCTTAGCAAATGGATGTGTTTTAAATGTAACACTAACTGATGCAGATTTTGCAGCATATAAAGGAAGAATTGATGATATTAATTCTCATTCAGGTGGAAATGATCAAAGAACATTAGTTGATTTAGCTATGATGTGGAACCATTTACCACAAGATATTGAGGATGCTAATAATGTAGCTAATGTTATACCAAATAACTTTGATACAAATGTAAATCCTGAAAATGATATAAAAGTAGTACAAAATAATAATGGTACTAAATCAGTATTTGTATCTATTAATAAATATTTCAATGTTGCTAGTAAAACTGAATTTAATTTTGGTGGTAACAAAAATAGAATCTTATCAGAAGATTATATTGGATTAAAATCTAGAATCGATAGAAAATATTTCCCAGAAGGAAATGATTATGGTGCTATAGTATTTAATGATTATAATCATAATAAAGCATCATTAACAATGTTCTATGGGGCTCCAGAAGTTTATTTAATTCCAGATACTGTTAAAACAGCAGTAGGAACTCCAGTTAATATGGGAACAATAAATTATACTTATGATACTATTGAATCTAAAGATAATTCTAAATTTCCAATTATTCAAAATGGAAGTGCATTTGTATTAGGAATTAGTAGTTTCTATGAACAAGATTATGCAGTACCTCTAGTATTTAAAACTGGAGATAGTAATGCAAAAGAAGTAACATTAAATCTTGAAAGATATGCATTTATGGGTAACGGAGGAGAAGTTCTTCCAATAGACGAAGAAGGTAGAAATTGTAATTTTGATCCACAAAGTGTATGTAATGATGATGATCATGTATATGCATCAACTACATATAAAGCACGTATTGATACATTCTATGCTAATAATACTGAACTTGATGCTACTGATCTTCCAGGTGGAAAGACAGTTGAATTAAGAAAAGATTATGGCTTTGATTTAATGCTTGATGAATATGGTCCAGGTTCTAAATTCTATGCTAGAAATGAAGAATTTAATCCATGGGCAGTAGCTATTTTCTATAGTGGAGATATTGTTATGTTTACTAGATCATTTGATTTAGGAAATGCAGTTAAAGTAACAGGATTTACTAATGAAACTATTAGTGATGATATGGTTAATGGTCAAGCTAAAAGACAAATAGGAGATGAATTTGTAACAGTAAATGATTATGATAATACACAATATCAAATCTTTGGTTATGGTCATAGTTTTGAAAAACCAATTGGAACTATTAAATACTTTAAAGAATCAGATTATAATGATCCAAATGGTATAGATTATCAAATTAGGTTAGCTACTAAGAAAGAGTTAGAATCTAATGGTATTACAAAAGTTGCTCTATTCTTAACAAATGGAGAATTAAAACCAGATGATGAAAACTTCCCAGAACTAACTTATGGTGTTGGTGAAGGTAAAATATTCGTAATAGATAATAGAACATTTGAAAGAATTGGAGGTAATAACTAATGAAAAAACTATCTAAAATATTAGTAGCATTAATTGTTACATTCCTATTTACAAATGTATTATTTGCATCTAATGCAACAAGTATAGATTTATTAAGTATTACTAATAAATCATATGATAAAACTACTGGAGAACTAGTAGTTGAAGGAACAACAGTTTATGATGAAGTAATGGTTTCATTATTTGATGGAGAAAAGCTTGTATCATTAAAAACTGTATCAAGAAAATCAAGTAATTATAGTGCAACATTTAATGTTGAATTTACTGAATCAAAAACTATTACAATTAAAGTAGGGGATATTGATTCAAAAGATCATGCAATATCTAGTATTGATGTTACACCTACTGAAAAACCTAAAACTTTATCTGATGATGGTGGAAACAGTGTAACTATATTAGGTGAAGGTGGATTTAATAAGAGTACTACTTTAGAAGTAGGAATCATGGCAGATTTTAGTAATCTAAATGATCAAGAAAAATTCTTAATGAATTTTATTCAAGAAAGAGGATTTAAATCTAATCAAAAAATAGTAGCAGTTGCTGAAATAAAATTAGGTCATGATGAACAATTACCTGAAACAAATAATGGATATAAAATTAGAATTTATATTCCAGAAGGAGCAACACAAGGATTCCATAAATTATATATTGCTAGATTATTAGATGATCAAAAACCAACAATTGAAGAAGCTAGAGAATTTAATTATGATAGTACTATTAATGGAGTAGAGTTTACAGCTAATGGTCTTGGTACATATTTCATTTATGATGAAACTCCAGAAGAAACTAATACAACAACACCTGACACTAATCCAGTAGAATTAATAGCTACTGAACTAACTAATGCAGTTGTTAGTGTTTCTAAAGGTGAACAAAATAGTGCAGTAGTAGCATTAGATAAATATTATAAAAATCAAACTTATACTCTATATAAGAGTACAACTACATCTAAAAAGAAAAAATGGAAAAAAGTAGGTACATTTAGTGGTGAAACACTAACAGCTACAGGACTTACTTTTGGACAAAAAACATTCTTTAAAGTAACTGTAGAATTTAGTGGTAAAAAAGTAGATTCTAATACAGTAAATATCACAGTTAAACCAGATAAAGCTACTGGACTAAAAGTAACTAAAGCTGGAGCTACTAGCATTAAACTAACTTGGGATAAAGCTGGATATACTGGATATGAACTACAAAGAAGTACTAAAGCTACTTCAGGATTTAAGAAAGTAACATTCTTAACTAAGAATACAAAAACTTCTTATGAAAATAAGAAACTTAAAAATGCTACAACTTATTATTATAGAGTTAGAACTTATAAGACAGTAAAAGGTAAGAAAGTATATGGAGGATTCTCTGATGTAGTAAGTGCTACTACAGGTCCTGCTAAACCAAAAACTCCAAGTATTAAAGCAGTAAATTATAATACGATTGCATTAACTCTAAAGAAAACTAAAACTGCTGCATACTATGAAGTATCAAGAAGTACTAAAAAGAATAAAGGATATACAACAATAGGAGCAACAAGTGAATTAGTATTTAGTGATACAGTAAATACAGGAACAACATATTACTATAAAGTAAGAGCTTGTAATGCAGCTGGAGTATGTGGAAGTTGGTCTTCTTATAAAAGTAAGAAAACTTCACTTAAGACTACTAAAGTAAGTTTAGTACCTGAAGTAACTGTTACAGCAAATGAAGAAGGAAAAGAAATTAAAAATGGAAAAGTAATAGTAACACTAGGTGCTGTTGATGGAGCTACTGGATATATAATTCAAAGAAGTACAAAGAAATCTAGTGGATTCAAGAAAGTATCTGAAACAACAGAATTAACAGTTGAAGATACTGGTGCTAAAGCAGGTAAAACTTATTGGTATAGAGCTAGAGCATATAGACTAGTTGGTACTAAGAAAGTATATGGTGCTTGGACTAAACCAGTTAAAGTAGTAGTAAAATAAGAATTCTTTAAAAAGAATTCTTTTTTCTTGTTAATATATATTCAATTATGATAAAATTATTTTAGAAAATAAAGGAGGTAGTTACAGAAATCAAAATGAAAAAAATATTTAGAATAAGAAAGGAAAATAATATGAAATTTAATAAAAAAATAATGATATTAATGGTATTTTTATTTATGCCTTTAGTATTTGTAAATGCAGGTGAAATAAAAAGTTTAGATATTTATTTAAATGTTTTACCTCAACAAACTCAAACAAAAAGCAATTATTTAAGATTTAATACTGGCAACGATAGTTTACATAATTTTGCTACTGTTGATAATAAAAATATTGAAACTGAATTAGTAGAAGTATTAGATGAAAATGGTAATGATATAGGTAATGATCATGAATTTGCTTTAAATGAAAAAGTAAAAATATTAGTAAGTGTATTACCAGATGATCCTAATACATATTTAAAAAATGATGCTACTGTAAAAATACATACAGCAGATGGAGTAAAAACTGCACAAAGAAGAATAGCAACTGAAGAAGATAAACTATTATATACATATGAATTTGACTATACAATTACTAACTTCTATGTACGTAGTGTAGAAGTAGAACATGTAGGAAAAAGTAATGATTATGATTTTGATGTAAATTATGGACAAGAAATTATTTTATCAGGTTTAGCATTAGAAGATGATAATCAAGTATTAGATCATTATCAAATAGGTGAAACATCTTATAATGAAGGAGATAAAGTAACTATAACTGATTTAAAAACAACAGTTAAAGTATATTATAAAGATAAAACAACATATAAATTAAGATTTAATGTTAATGGTTCAGCAGTTCAAATACATGATGAAGCTTTAGACAAAGATTTTGATTATATAAATTTAACAAGCGAAGATTTATTAAAAAAATATGTAAAGAAAGTTAATGTTAAAGCACCAGATGCATATAAAAAATATGTTGTTAATAATTGGTATCTAGATCCTGAATTTAAGAAACCAGTTAATGATACAATTTATATGACTAAAGATACTACTTTGTATGGTAGATATGAACTTGGATATTATGTTAATTCAACATGTGAGGATAATGGTGTAACATCTTTTTGTGGAAGTATTAGTAAAGATGGAAAATCAAAATATTATTTTGAAGAATATATTGAAAAAGATGAAGAAAAAAATATTAAATTAAATGCAGAACCACTTAATGGATATAAATTTGTTGGTTGGTATGATTCTAATAATCAATTAATTTCTACTGATGCTGAATATACTTTTACATTATCAAAAAGTAGTGAATTTTTTGAAGGATTAACAAAATTAGAAAAAGATATTTCTGCAAAATTTACATTAGCTGATAATGCAAAATATGTATCATTTATGAATGATAATAATGCTGATAGTTCATATAACTTTCCATTAAGTAAATATGCTGTTGAAGAAGGTTCTTTAGTAAAAGATATAGGTACTGTTTATAAAGTAGGATATAAATCAAATGGATGGTGTAAGAATAGTAAAACATGTACTGAAGCATTTAATTTTGATACACCTATAACAGAAGCAACAATATTCTATCCAAAATGGGAAGAAACAAATGAAACAGTATTTGAAGTATTTTCTTATTCATTAGGAAAAACATTCTATGTTAAACAAGGTGAAACAATAAATGTACCTGAAGCACCTCAATATGATGGTGAATTATTTGATTCATGGGCAGTATCTTTTAAATGGGCATCTCATACAACATATAATTTTGATTTTAATACACCAGTTTATGTAGCTATGGGAATTGAACCAGTTTATTATAATTCATTCAATCTATCATTTGATACTAAGGGTGGTAATGCTATTGAAGCAATTAAGATGTCAAATGGATCACATAGACCAAGCTTACCAACTCCAATAAGAGAAGGTTATACATTTAATGGTTGGTATGTAGATTCTAATCTAACAACTAAATATACAGATGATTATGTATTTACTGGAGATACAACATTCTATGCTAGATGGACAGTAAATAGATATACTGTTAGATTTGATACTAATGGTGGTAATTCAATTGATCCAATAATGTTTAATTATGGAACAACTATTCCTAATGGTGGTTTTCCAGAAAATCCTAAAAAAGAAGGATATGATTTTGCAGGATGGTATACTGATAAAGAAGCAACTAAACCATTCTATGAAACAACATTAAAAGGTGATATTACTATATATGCAGGATGGAAACTTGCTGAAAGTACAGAACTTACAGCACCTACAATAAGTGTAACTAAAGGAGAACAAAACACAGTAGTTGTAACACTAGATAAATATTATAGAAATCAAACATATACTCTATATAAGAGTACAACAACATCTAAAAAGAAAAAATGGAAAAAAGTAGGTACATTTAATAGTGAAACATTATTAGCAACAGGACTTACTTTTGGACAAAAAACATACTTTAAAGTAACAGCTGAATTAGATAAGAAGAAAGTAGATTCAAATACTGTAGATATTAAAGTAATGCCTGATGCAGCAGGAGAATTAAGAATAGTAAGTGCTGGAGCTAAGAATATTAAACTAAATTGGGATAAATCTGGATATACAGGATATGAACTTCAAAGAAGTACTAAAGCTACTTCAGGATTTAAGAAAGTAACATTCTTAACTAAGAATAGTAAAATTTCTTATAACAATACTAAGTTAAAAAATGCAACAACTTATTATTATAGAGTAAGACCATATAAAACAGTAAAAGGTAAAAAAATATATGGAGGATTCTCTAATGTAGTAAGTGCTACAACAGGACCAGCAACTCCAAAAAAACCAAGTATTAAAGCAGTAAATTATAATACAATTACTTTAAATATAAAGAATGCTAAAACTGCTACATATTATGAAGTATCAAGAAGTACTAAAAAGAATAAAGGATATACAACAATAGGAGCAACAAATGAATTATTATTTAGTGATACAGTAAATACAGGAACAACATATTACTATAAAGTAAGAGCATGTAATGCAGCTGGAGTATGTAGTGGATGGACAAGCCAAGTAAATAAGAAAGCAAGTTTATCTAAACCAACATTAAGTGCTGGTGTGACTGCAGTTAATATTGCTACTGATGAACAAAAAAGAGAATTTGTAAGTGAATTAAAAGATATTATATATTCAGCTGAAACTCAATTTGTAAAAGATTCATTTGATAGAGAAAATGTTGTAGATAGACATGTAATGAATATTGGTTATTATAGTTTAAATGGAAAATCACTAGTCAAGAATGTTAAAATAGATAGAAATAATAATTCAGAACCTTTTTATAAGGAACTAAAACAAACAACATCAATTGAATTTTATATTGAATTTAATTTAGCTGGTAAAATAATAGCATTCTTTGCAACTAATAATGCATTAAAATTTGAATATACTGGAAGTGGACTAGAAAAATCACAAATTCAAGACTATGTAAAACCACTTTCAAATGATAGAAAATTAACATTAACAGTAGGTGCTTCTGATGGAGCTACTGGATATGTAATTCAAAGAAGTACTAAGAAGAATAAAGGCTTTAAGAAAATAACTGAAACTACAGATTTATCTGTTGAAGATAATGGTGCTAAAACAGGTAAAACTTATTGGTATAGAGCTAGAGCATATAGATTAGTTGGTACTAAGAGAGTATATAGTGGTTATACTAAACCAATTAAAGTTACTGTTAAATAATATTAGGGAATCATAAGATTCCCTTTTTTATATAAAAAAACTTGACTATATAAAATAAATATGATAGACTTACCAAGTTGCATAAAACCCAAGAGTAGGAGGTTTGAATATGCCTGATAAAGAAAAGAAATATATAAAAAGATTAAAAGAAAAATTAGCTACAATAGATGATATTGAATTAAGTATTTTAGTAAATAAATTAATAGAAGAAAGAGAAGAATTACTAAAAAGTGTGAAATTAGATTCTTTAACTGGAGTATATAATAGAAATATATTAAATGAAATAGATGATTTTAATGTAGTTGTAATATTAGATATAGATAATTTTAAAGCTATTAATGATTCTTATGGTCATGATTCTGGAGATGTAGCACTTAAAACTATATCTAAAGTTTTACTTACTAATACAAGAATTAATGATTATGTATGTAGATATGGTGGAGATGAATTTTTAATTATATTTAATGGTTGTGATTTAGATGTAGTATGTCATAGACTAGAAAAAATTAAAATGGAATTAGCTAAACCAATTAGAAATGAAGATTTTTCAATTACATTATCAGATGGTATAGCAGTTAGAGAAGATGATGAATCTCTAGAAGATACAATAACTAATGCTGATATAGCACTATATATGTCAAAATTGAATGGTAAAAATCAATTTTCTATTTATAGAAAAGATAAAACTTTAAGTTTAAAACTTTAAAAAATAGTAAGTTAATCTTACTATTTTATTATGTTTAAATATGATAAAATTAGATTGGTGAATAATATGAATGAAATAAAATGTCCTAATTGTGGTAAATTATTTAAGATAAGTGAAAGTGATTATTTATCTATACTAAAACAAGTAAAAGATAATGAATTTGAAAAAGAATTAAATGAAAGAGAAGAAACTAATATTAAATTAGCTATTTCCCATATAAAAGAAGAATTAAATAAAGAAATTAATGAGAAAGATATCAAGATAAATGAACTTAAAAATGAATTAAGTATTCTAGAAGAAAGAACAACTAATAGAATAGAAAAAGAATATAATGAAGAATTAAATAAAAAGAATAAAGAAATAGATTCTTTAACTAATGAACTAGAAAAGAAAAATATAGAATTTGAATTAAAAGAAAAATCTATGATAGAAAGTTTTGATTCTAAATTAAAAGATAAAGATGAGCAAATAGCTTATTATAAAGATTTTAAAGCTAAACAATCTACTAAGATGATAGGTGAATCTTTAGAAAAACATTGTAGTTATGAATTTAATAAATTAAGACCTTTATTTAAAAATGCATATTTTGAAAAAGATAATGATGATAAAACTGGATCTAAGGGAGACTTTATATTTAGAGATTATGATGATGAAGGTAGAGAAATAGTATCAATAATGTTTGAAATGAAAAATGAAGCAGATGAAACATCTACTAAGCATAAAAATGAAAACTTCTTTAAAGAACTTGATAAAGATAGAAAAGAAAAGAATTGTGAATATGCTGTACTTGTATCATTACTTGAAATGGATAATGATTATTATAATGATGGTATTGTAGATGTATCACATTTATATGATAAGATGTATGTTATAAGACCACAGTTCTTTATACCAATAATAACTTTAATAAGAAATTTAGCTAATAAATCTCTTGAATATAAAAAAGAATTAGAATTAATTAAAAATCAAAATATAGATATAACTCATTTTGAAGAAAGTATGAATTCATTTAAAGAATCTTTTGGAAGAAATTATCGTTTAGCAAGCGAAAGATTTACTAAGGCTATAGAAGAAATAGATAAAACAATAGAACATCTTCAAAAGACTAAAGAACATTTATTAAAGACAGATGATAATTTAAGACTTGCTAATAATAAAGCAGAAGATTTAACTATAAAAAGGATTACTAAAGGTAATCCAACAATGGAAAAAATGTTTAATGATTTAAAGGAAAATAATAATGAATAATATATTTAATAATTATTTATTTTGGACAATATTATATGTAATATCAGCTATAATATTTGCTCAAAGTTTTAAAAAATCTAATAAGAATATGAAAGATGCAGGAGCTCTTACTATATTATTAGAAGTATTTACAGCTTTATTTGCTATATTAATGATTCCATTTTTTAAACTTAGTTTTGCTAGTGATATTAAAATATATATAATACTTTTAATAGTAACAATAGTATATGCAGTAACTGATAGATTAAATATAGAAGCTAGATATGGATTAGATCCTTCAGTATTTAGTATGTTAAAACAATTATCTACTGTATTCTTAATGATATTTGGATTTATATTTCTTAAAGAAGAATTAGTTATTAAAAAACTAATAGGTGGAATATTAATAATATTAGCTAATTTCTTACTTACATATCAAAAAGGTAAATTTAAGATTAATAAATATTTTATAATGTGTTTTATAAGTAATTTATTATTTGCTATTGCAATGCTTATAAATGTAAATATATCTGATAATTTTAATTTAGCTATTTATACTATTATGACTGTATTTATTCCATCAATATTTATATATTTATTCGGTAGATATAATATATCTAAATTAAAAAAAGAATTTAAAGTATTAAAAAAGAAAGAATTTTTTACAGCATCTTTCTTTTGGATGTTAATGTTAGTATCATCAGTAAGAGCATATCAATTAGGTAATGTCACAGTAGTGGCACCTCTATTAACTCTTACATCTATACTAAATGCATTATATGAATATTTAATATTAAAAAATAAAAATAATTTTGTTATTAAATTAATAGCTTCAATATTAATTATTATTGGAGTAATACTAATAAAAACGACTTAAAAAGTCGTTTTATTTTACTAAATGTTTTTCTAATATTCTTTCAGCTAATTTATTTCTTTCTTCATTAGATAAAACTGGTTCATCCATAATAGGTTCAGTATTACCAATACCTTTTTCTTTTAATTCAAGTATTTTATAAAATTCTCTCATTTTATCTTTTTTTCTATCTTCATTTAATAAATATGGAGAAATCTTATTTAAAAATTCATGTGGAGATGTTTGCTCCATAAAATCTGTTTTAATAAATCCTTCATCTTGTCTTATACATCTTGTGAATTTGCAGTTTTCACCAAACCAAATATCACTATATCCAAAAGTAGCTTGTGTACCTGTAAAAAATTCTCTTAATTCAAGAGCTTTTTTTGAAATACTAGTACTATCTTTAAAGAAATCAATAAGATAATATTTCTCATATAAATAAATTGGTCCATATTCAGTATGTAATATATAATAACTTATTCCTTCTCCAATAGCATTATCTGGAGTACCTTCAAATCTTGACATTAAATGTTCACCTCTAAAATGTATTATATAGAAAAAATAAAAAAAGTAAATATTATAATGACATAAACTAGTAAATTTGATAAAATTTTAATAGGTGATAGTCATGGAAAGTGAAGAACTTATAAAAGAATTAGATACAATAGAAAGTGATAATGGTTTATTAATAGGTTCATATAATGATATAACTGATGCAGAACTTAATAAATTTAAAGAAGCAGCTAAAAGTGATGTAGATGTTTATTTAATCAAATATGAATTAGAAGATGAAAAGGGTAATAAAGTAGAAGTATCTAATCAATATGGTGTAGAAAATAAAATAATAAATGGACAAACTAGTTTTAAAGATGCTGATGGAAATGTAATTACAATTAAAAATGTAGAATATTATACTATTGATGATGAAGGAAAAGTAGTAAAAGCAAGTGGAAGTGTTAGAAGTACTATATCTAAACATGATGTATATTTAGATGCTCCTTCAGATAGTATATTAAATAGAAGAACAGGTGAAGTTATTTCATCTAATCAAGATTTTGTAAATAGTTCAATGGAAGATTTAGTTGGTAGATTAAATCTAAGTAAAAAATTAAATTATTTATCTAAAAAAGGTGAAGCAGGAATAATAGGTTCTTTATATGACTTATCTGATTATTTTAGTGGAATAAATGGAGAATTATTTGATAAATTATTTAGTGAAGCAGGAGCAATAACTACAATAGCTGATGCTTATAGTGGAATGGATAGATATGGTGCTTTAATGGCATTAGGTCTTTCAAATGGTGGAGGATATAATCCAAGTGGAGGAAGCTATGGTGGAGGTAGTTATTCTGGTGGAAGTTATAGTGGAGGAGGTAGTCCATCTCCATCTCAAACACCAGCACTTACAGCAACTAAATTAAACTCTGATGAAGTTAGAGCAACTACTCAAAATGCAATTAATTCAATTAAATCATCAGTAAGTAGTGGTAAATATGATGCTCTTACAGATGCATTAGGTAAAAACTTAGAACCAGGTAAAGTTGGTTCAATAGATTTATCATCACTTGATAATGCACTTGATAAAGTAATACCTTCACTTGAACAAGATGCTGACTCAGCAAGAGCTGCACTATCAGACTTAGATGCATTTGTATCACAAATAGGTTCAGCATCAACATTAAGTGGAACATCTTGGGATAATGTAAAAGAAGATTTAAGAACATATCAATCTTTATTAGGACTTAGTATAGAATCATCAGAATTCTTAAGCAGTGTAATAAAAACTGCTAAACAAATGATTGAAGACTTTTTATATCCTGATACATCACTTGATGATAGTATATTACCACAACTAGAAACCACATTAGCAAATGTAGTACATAATATAGAAGTTTTATCACAACAAATAGCTAATATGAGAGCTAGTCAGCATGAAGTATGTGATGAAAATAATAAAAATTGTCATTTAGAACCAAGTGAAGAAGAAATCGCATCACTTGAAATAACTCTTCAGGGATTTGAAAATCAAAGAGATGAATTACAAGCAGAAATAGATAGAATACATGAATATGCTAGAATAGTAAATAATGCACAAAAAATGATTAATGATGCTGTTGATCAAGTTAAGAATGCATTTGATAATCCTGTTAAAGATGCTGAATCAAATGAAAAATTTGTATCTGATTTTAAATTAAATTTAAGTGCATATGGAATAGAACCAGATAGTAAATTAAATGAATATTTAGATAGTTATTTAACTGCTAAAGAAAATAGAAAAGAAGGATTTACTCCAATAGATTTCACTATTCCAGAACCAAAGAAAAAAGATTTAAGAGATATTAGTGAAATATTATCTAGTATCACTGGAGATACTAAAGTAGGCAAATATACAGTTGATGAAATTAGAAATATGTCTGATCAAGAAATAAAAGATTTATCAACTGAAGAATTTATTGATTTAGTAGGTTCAGTAGCTCAACTTGTATATAAAGAAAGAGGAGGAGTACTTCCTAGTATAACAATAGCCCAAGCATTATATGAAGCAGCTGATGGTGATGTTTTCCCAGATGGTTCTGCAAATCCTTATGGTTTAATAGGTTATCCATCAGATCATAATCAAGGAGCAGGAGGACTTAGAATATTTGATGATATAATAGAATCAACATATTATCATGCAACTTATTTTGAACATTATGAAAATAAATGTTATGGTAGATTTATGGAAGAATGTAGAAATGGTAATGCTTTAGGTGCAGCAAACTATCTAGCAGCTTATGATGTAGGTCATGAATCATATCCTGTAGCTGTAAGAGATAAAATAAATAGATATGATTTAACTAGATATGATAATGTATAGAAGGTGAAAAAATGTATTTAAAAGAAGATAGTTTATATTTGAATGGTATATTTGATATGGTATCTCATAATATGTCAGTATCTTATACAGATGTATTATGTTTTACTAAAGATAATTTTTTGAATACATTTTTAGATTTATATAAAATTAAAGATAAAAAAATAGAATTAGTAGAAGAAAATAATAATTTAAAAGAATTATTAACTTCATTATTTGAAATAAAAGATAAAGAATTAAATAGAATATTATACTTATTAGAAAAAGAATGTGGTAAATATAATAAAACTTATTCTTTTAAAGATAAAAAAATATATGATTATTTAGATAGAAAAACAATGTTTTATTTTTTAGAAGATATATATTTTATAGAATTTGATAAAAAAGTAATATGTCTTATGATAGGTAATAATGAATAGGTGATAATATGTTAAAAGAATTAACTGAAGATCCTTTTTATAAAGAAAATGATAAATATATAGATAATGTAATAGATTATTGTATTATAAAAGGAAATAATATTACTCATAAAGATGCAGTAAAGTTTGCTTTCAAAAGATGGGGAGAAAAAGATGATTTTGACTGTTCTATAGATGAATCTAAAATGAAAGATGAAATAATAAATATAGAAGAATTTATAAATGGAATATATTATGAATTATTTATGAATCCACCTTTTGGTAAACCACATAGAATAAAAAATAATGAAAATAAATTATATGATAGAGAATTATTTGATCATCTAAATGAATTATTATTAGGTAAAGATTTAAATAATTTAGAAGCTCATAATTGGAGTACTGATTTTTCATCATATTTTGATGATGGATTAGAGTGGTGGGGAGCTTTTTGTGTAAGTATATATGATAAAATAAATGATAGATATATTGTCATAGGAGCATCACAAACAGATTAAGGAGGCTATATGAAACATATTGAACATGAATATAGTTTTAAAGTAACAGTATTAAGTCCATTTATTGAATACTGTGAAAAAGAAGGGTATAAGAAAATAGAAGAAACTCTTCAAACAAGAATTCTTTATAAAAGACATGATAAAACTATGCTAAGAATTACTATTAAGAATAAGAATGGTAAAATAACAAAAGAATTTGATTTTAAACAAGATAAGTTAACTGATAAACCTCTTGTAGAAAGAAAAGAAACTATTCCAATAAAATATACAGATGATGAAGCTATAGAATCAATAATAGATTTCTTAGATTATAAAAAAGCAATTGAATTAAAAAGAAAAAGATTGGTATATGTAAAAGATAATGTAAAATTTGAATTAGATGATTATTCATCTCCTAATCAAATGTATGTAGTAGCATTAGAAGGAAATAAACTAGACACTTGTAAAATATATAGTGAACTACATAAAAACTATAATCAATACTTTTTAGATGAATTATTAGACTCATAAGAGTCTTTTTTATATTGAAAAATTATATCTAAGTATGATAGAATAAATAATAGTAAGAATATAGGTGTTAAAGATGAAGAAAAATATTTTAAAATTATTATTAGTATTATTACTAATGCCAATATTCATTAACGCAAGTACTTTTAGTGAATCAACTAAAATTGTTAATGATTATTGTAATCAAGTAGATGCGGATGGAAGGTATCTAAGATGTAAGGACAGTTTAGACTATGGTTATAAGAATAATAAAATAGCTGTAACTGATAAATTTAAAAAAGGTGGTTTACTAAACGAATCTGAATTTAAGATTTCTAAAGCTAATAAAGTAAATAACAAAGCTATAGATTCTTATCTAGCACCAGGGGTTTCTTATTGGTTAATAGATGGATCTAATAAAGCAATTGATACAGCTATTACTACTACTGATAATGCAGGTACTAGACCAACTGAATATGTTAGACATTTTGTAAAAGCAACTGGTACAGGTACTAGAGAAAATGCATGGGAATTTGAAGATATTTATAAAGTAACACTATCAGTAGTTAATAAAGGTGGAAATGTTGTAGATGATATTAAATTTGTAAATAAGAATGGTAGTACAACATTAAGTTATACAACTAATAATGGATTTACTGTAAGTAATGTTACTTGTAGTGGTATATCAGCAGCTAATGTAGATACTAGTACTTACAATGTAGTAAAACTTAGTAATATAAATAAAGATACTGATTGTAGAGTAACATTTGAAAAATTAACAAAAGCTCAAGTAGTATACAATTATTATAAAGAATCATTAAATAAAGATGGATATGATTTATACTATACAAAACAAGAATTATATAAAGAAGGAACAAAAGTATCTATAGATACAGCATATACACCAATTAAACAAAACTCTTCTGATAAAGAAGAATATGTAGTTAATAAGAAAAAAGGTAAATATACTGGATATGCTACTATAGATAATACACTTGTACTAGATATATATTATGATTTAGTAAATGTATTAGATGTAACTGCTAATGTAACTGGTGTAAAAGATGCACAAAGTGGTGAAAAAGTTGTATTAAAAGTAAATCTTAAAAATAGAAAGAATACATCTGTAGAAGTAACATTAAAAGATGAATTACTAAAAGCAGCTAAAAATAATAATAAAATAAAAGATTTAGATAGTACACTAACTTCTATATTAGGTTCTGGTTTAGTAGTAACATTATCAGCACATGAAAATAAAAATATAGAATATTCATTTACAGTAAATGAAGTTCCAGGTAAGCAAATTAAGAGTCAATTATCATATACAGTTAAAGATAGAGAAACTGTTTTAACAACAGTGATATCTATAGGTGTTGAAAAGATAATTTCATTAGTTGAAAGAAATAATAATACACCAGGAGCTAATGTAGTAGTAGTACTTGATATCTCTGGTAGTATGAGAGGAACAAAATTAACAAATGCTAAAGATGCAATTGTATCATTTATTGAAACTGCATATAATGGAAAAGATAATACTAAGATAAGAGTAACTACATTTGGTTCAAGTGCTCAAAATGTTGGTGTAATAGCAAAAGATAGTTCAACAGCTACTAACCTAATAAATAGTGTTAAAAATATATCTATAAGTGGTAGTACAAGATATGATTTAGGACTTAAGAGAGCTTATGCAGCATTATTTACTGATTCAGATAAGTTATCTGGTACATGGCCAAATAATAAACCAATTGTAATATTCTTAAGTGATGGTGAACCAGATGGTGGATATGATACTACAATTACAAATACTAGAAATTCATTAGCAAATAATGGAACAGATATATATACTATTGGATATGGTTTTGAATCTATGAGTGCAACAAGAAAAACAAATGCATTAAATAGATTAAAAAATATTGCAGCTCCAAACGCAAGTAATATGTTTGAAGCATCAGCAAGTAACATTAGTACAATATTTAATAATATATATAGATTAGTTGATACACTAAATGATCAATTAACAACTGGTGGATATGTTAGAATTAATAGTAAAGCAGTTGTTAATGCTAGTAAACCACTTATAATTAAATGTGGATCAACAACACTTACATATAATTCATTAGATGCTCTTGCTAGTAGTCAATATGGTAAGAAAGAAAATGGAATTTACTATGTAGATGCAGCTAAGTTTGATGCTTCATCTAAAGTAGAGGTTACATACTTTATACCTGATGCTTAGTAAAATAAAAGTTATAACAAAAGTTATAACTTTTTTATATTGTTAAATAAATCTAAATCTATTTAAACTAATAAAAATATATGATATTATTAAATAGTATAAGAATATAGGTGATAAATATGTTTAAAAAATATTATAAATACATATTTGTAGTATTATTACTATTTCCAATGATAGTAAGTGCTACTACATATAGTGTAGCTAAAACATCAGCAAATGAATATTATAAAAGAGTAGATTATGAAGGTAAATACTTTAGATTAGATGTTGCAAAATATGGATTTACTAGTAGTGGAATAACGTTAGTAAGTGGTTTCAATACTGGTGGATTATTAAATGAATTAGAATATAAAATATCTAAAAGTGGTACAAGTAGATCATCTTATCTAGCACCAGGAAATTATTATTGGATAATGCCTAAAGGTTCAAATACATATGTTCTAGGAACAAGTGTTAAAGATATGGCTAGCAATTCTAATGTACCTAATACTAGAGTAGTTGAATATATAAGACATGGTACAAGAGCATCAGGAAAAGGTTCTATGGATAAACCTTGGATATTTGAAGAAGCATATAAAGTAAATGTTACTGTTAAGAATAAAACAGGTGGTACAGTAGCAAAAGAAGTTCAATATATAAGTAAAAAAGGAAATGCAACATTTAATTATACACTAGATGCTGGATATTCATATGGTACTATTGATTGTGAAGGAATAGAAAGTGGTACAACAGTATCTAAAGATGTTGGAAATAGTGTAACAATAAGAAATATAACAAGTAATATAGATTGTAAAATTCTATTTAAAAAATAAAAAATATATGATATGATAATATAGAAGGTAAGTGTGATAGGTATGAAAAAAAATATTTTTAAGTTATTATTAGTATTACTTTTATTTCCAGTATTTATTAATGCTAGTAAATATGAAGTAAGTCAAAAATTAGTAAAGGAATACTGTCAAAAGATTGATGCTGATGGTAGATATTTCCTATGTAATGGTAGTTCAAACTATCTATATGAAAATAAAAGACTATATTCATATGGTGGATTTGAAAATGGAGGATTATTAAGTGTAGGTGAGTTTAATGTAACAAAATCTAATAGAACTCCTTCATATTTAGCTCCTGGTATAGATTATTGGACTATTAAAGGAGATAAAATAGTAGCAGATGATTTAGTTACTGCTGATAAGAATAGTGGAAACTTTGGTACTAGACCAACTGAGTATGTTAAACATAACATAAAAGCAACTGGTACTGGTTCAAGAGAAAATGCATGGGAATTTGAAGAAGTATATAAAGTAACAGCTAAAATCGAAGGAGATAGTGGTTACTTTGCTGATAACAATAATAAAGCTGATATAGTAAAACTATTAAATTATGATGGAAGTGTATCATTCAAATATACAATATCAAAAGGATATGCATTATCTAATTTAAAATGTAAAGGAAGTAATAATGTTACTCATGATACAGCTAATACTACATTTACTGTTAAAAATGTAAGAAATGATGTAGATTGTAGAATAACAACAACTAGAACAGAAAATGTTAATGTATTAATTAGATATTATAAAGAAATAATAGATGGTAATGGTAATTTAACATATACACTTGTTAAAGAAGTTGCTAAACCTAAGAAATATGCTGAAGGAGATAAAGTTAAAATTGAATCTGATGAATATTTAACTGATCAAGAAAAAGGAAATGAATATTTCTTAAATACTTCTAAAGGTGTTAAACAAGGTGTAGTACCACTAGATAACTCATTAGTATTAAGTCTATATTATGATTTAAAAACTATAATTGATGCTAAAGTATCAACTAATGCATCTGATGGAGCAGAAAGTGGTAAATATGTTACATTTGAAATAACAGTAACAAATAAGATAAATAAATCAACTAAGATTAAAATAACAGATCATAAATTAAAAACAGCTGCTAATGCAGGTAAATTAATAAATGGTGATGCTAACTTCACTAAAGTAATTAATGGATATGAATTTACACTATCACCAAAAGGACAAAGTGGAAGTACTACTACAATTGAATATAAATTCATGGTAAATGAAGTACCAGGTAAGAAGATTGAAAGTCAAATTACTTATCAATTAGATGGAAGACCAGAAATAACATTAGAAGTAATTAATGTAGGAATTGAAAAAACAATTAAATTAGTTGAAGTAGATGCTAGAAATGTTGGTGCTAATGTAGCAATAGTATTAGATGTTTCTGGTAGTATGTATGGAACAAGAATTACAAATGCAAGAAATGCAATCGTAGGATTTATTGATCAAGCATTCCCACAAGGAAGTCAAATCAATAACTCAATAATTAGAGTAATTAAGTTTGCAAATAGTGCTTCTGATGTAGGTGTTCTAGCAACAAATTATGATACAGCTCAATCACTAAAGACAAGTGTTAAAGCTGTAGGAGCATCAGGTGGAACTTATTATGCTAAAGGATTAGATAGAGCTTATAGTACTTTATTTGGTTCGGGTGGATTAAAATCATCTTATCCAAATAATGAAAATATAGTTATATTCTTAAGTGATGGAGAACCATTTGATGAAAGTGCTGCTGTTACATCAAGTAACAAAATTAAAAATGCTGGTGGAAAAGTTTATACAATTGGATATGGTTCTATAAGTGTAGGAAGTTCAACATATAATGTACTTAAAAATGTATCTGGAAGTGCTTCTACAACATATATAGGTACAACTGATAATATTTATAAAATATTTGATGACTTATTTGCAGAAGTTAGTAAAACAGTTGAAAAGAAAACAACTGGTGGATATGTTGCAATTAATCCAAAAGCAATAGTAAATGCTACTCACCCAATTGAATTTACATCAGGTGGTGTAGTACAAGGTAAAGTTACTTCATTAGATACAGCAGTATCTCAAGGATATGCTAAGAAAGAAAATGGAGTATATTGGGTAGATGCTACTAGATATACAGCATTAGATGAAGTAAGAGTTACATATTATGTACCTGAAAATAAATAAAGTTATAACAAAAAGTTATAACTTTTTTATTATTATAAAAAGTGATATACTTATATATAGTAATTTGCTATAATTATTAAGTTAATTAGAAAGGGAGATTAATATGAGTTTTGTTAAAATACCTGTTAAAGGAATGAGAGATATTTTACCAAGTGAAATGGAATTAAGAGAATATATTATTAGTCAAATATATGAAACTTATAAATTATTTGGTTTTAAAAAGATAGAGACACCATGTGTAGAACATATAGAAAATATATCTAATAATCAAGGTGGAGAAAATGAAAAATTAACTTTTAAAATACTTAAAAGAGGAGAAAAGTTTGATTTAGATTCAGCTAGAGATATATTTGATATAGTTGATTGTGGACTAAGATATGATTTAACAGTTCCTCTATCAAGATATTATTCTAATAATATGAATGATTTAGATAGACCTTTTAAAGCATTACAAATAGGTAATGTATGGAGAGCAGATAGACCTCAAAAAGGTAGATTTAGACAATTTGTTCAATGTGATATAGATATTCTTGGTGAAAAAAGTATTATAGCTGAAATAGAACTTGTATTAGCAACAACAACTCTATTAAATAAAGTAGGTTTAAATAATTATACAGTTAAGATTAATGATAGACGTATTTTAAAAGCCATAGCATCTTATTCTGGATTTAATGAAGAAGAATATAGTAATCTATTCATTTCATTAGATAAACTAGATAAAATAGGTTTTGATGGAGTAAAAGAAGAATTAATTAGTGATGGATTTGAATCTAATAAAATTGATAAATATTTAAATATATTTAAAAATATTAAAAGTACTGCTGGTGAATTCTGTAAAGAATTCAATAGTAGTATAGATCAAGAAGTAATAAATGATTTAGATAAAGTAATAGATGTAGTAAAAAATATAAATAATATTAATATAGAATTTGATCCAACACTAGTAAGAGGTATGTCATATTATACTGGTATTATATTTGAAATAACTGTTGAAGGTTATCCAGGAAGTATAGCTGGTGGTGGTAGATATGATGAAATGATAGGTAGATTTATTAATGTACCTGTTCCTGCTTGTGGATTCTCAATAGGATTTGAAAGACTAATAAATATATTAACTGAAAAAGGTTTTGAAGTACCAAGTAATAATAAAAAATATGCTATGTTAATAGATAAAGATACTGATTCAAATAAATTAAAAGAATATATAAAAGAAGCTAATGATTTAAGAAAAGATGGATATGAAGTAAATGTACTTAATAAAAGTAAAAATTATAAATATCAAATAGAAACATTAGAAAATAATAATTATACAATTATTAAAAAATAGAGAATTATTATTATAATTCTCTTTTATAATAGGAGGTAAAAATGAAACAAAATGTATATGATAATGAAGAATTTTCTAAAGAATATGACTCAATGAGAAATGATGAAAAAGGTACTAATGCTAATGATGTAATTGAAATACCTATATTCAGAAAAATGATGCCAGATGTAAAAAATAAATCTATATTAGATTTAGGATGTGGTTATGGAGAAAATGATAAATACTTCAAAGAATTAGGAGCATCTTATGTACTAGGAACAGATATATCAAATCATATGATTGATATAGCAAACAAAGAAAATAAAATAGATGGAGTAGAATATAAACTACTACCTATGGAAGATATAAATAAAATAGATAGAAAATTTGATATAGTAATATCTTCTTTAGCATTTCATTATATAGAAAACTATGAAAAACTAATTGAAGACATCTATAACATACTAGAATCTGATGGAGTACTTTTATTCTCTCAGGAGCATCCATTAGTGTTATGTATTAATTATGATGATGGTATAGAAAATAATAAAATAGAAATAAATGGTAAAAAATATAGATTAGTCGCAGACTATAATAATAATGGTTTAAGAGAAATACCTTGGTATAATATTAAAGTTAAAAAATATTATAGAAACTTTAGTGTAATAATAAATACACTTATAAAAAAAGGATTTATTATAGATGAAATAAATGAATGCGAACCAAATGAAGAAATGGTAAAGAAAAATCCTAAATTTAAAAATCAATATGATTCACCATATTTCTTATTTATTAAAGCACATAAAAAGTAAAATATGTTATAATCTTAATAGTTAGGAGTATATATGAAAAAATTATTATTATTAGGATTAGGATTAATATTATTAACTAGTTGTTCTAAAGAAAAAAGTTATTCTTGTACTATGACTTTAGAAGGAGATAATGAAATAGAAAATAGAGAATATATCGTTGAATTAGAAAATGATAAAATAGTTAAATATACTCTTATTAATACATATAAAATAAGTGATAATAGTTATTATAAAGAAAAATGTAATAAGTTAGAAAATCAAAATGATAATAAAAAATATATAAAAACTAATATTGAATGTGATGATAATGAAGTAACTATTAAATCTAAAGTAGAATATGATTTTACTAAAGTAGAAAATAAAGATGAAATAAAGATAAATAATCTTAGTAATTATATATCAGATGATTTTAAATTTAATATAGATGAATATTTAAAACAAAGAAAAATTGAAAAATATAATTGTAAGTAATAAATTATTTTTTTAAAAACAATTGAAATATTATTTCAAAGTGATATAATACTTTTATTAAATGCGTTGATTAGGACGAGATAATATTTAAACTCTAATACAGTGAGGTTAAGATAGTGAAAATTAACCAAAGAAAGAATATTATTACTACCTATGAGCTAATCTCGAAAGAGAAATTCGGGTAATACCGTTATAATAATTAAGTTAATTAAGGGATGGTACCGTCTATCTATATAGACTCCTTGTACCATCTCTTTTTATTTTTAAGGAGGAGAAGAAAATGATTAACATCAAAGAAGATGAAAAACTAAGTGTTATGAACCATAGCTGTGCTCATCTTTTAGCACAAGCTGTAAAACACATCTATCCACATGCAATGTTTTGGGTAGGACCAGTAATAGAAGAAGGATTCTATTATGATATTGATTTGGGTGATGTAACACTAACCGATGAAGATTTACCAAAAATAGAAAAAGAAATGAAAAAATTATCTAAAGATGGTAAAAGAATCATTAGAAATGAAATAAGTAAAGAAGAAGCATTAAAAGAATTTAAAGATGATCCATATAAAATAGATTTAATAAGTAGAATGGATGAAAATGAAGTAACTATTTCTACTTATACTCAAGGAGATTTCACTGATCTTTGTAGAGGACCACATGTAGATAATGTAAAATTATTAAAATATTTTAAATTATTAAAAGTTAGTGGTGCTTATTGGAAAGGTGATGCTAGTAACAAGATGCTTCAAAGAATATATGGTATTTGTTTTGATACTGAAGAAGCATTAAATGATTATTTGCATGAACTAGAAGAAGCTAAAGAAAGAGATCATAGAAAAATAGGTAAAGAACTCGGAATATTTATGTCTGATGATTTAGTAGGTAGAGGACTTCCAATGTTTTTACCAAATGGATATATAATTTGGGAAGAATTAGAAAATTATATAAAGAATAAAGAAAAGAAATTAGGATACAATCATGTATTAACTCCATGTGTAGGAACAGTAGATTTATATAAGACAAGTGGACACTGGGATCACTATAAAGATAATATGTTCCCAGCTATGGAATTAGAAGGAGAAAGCTTTGTACTTAGACCAATGAACTGTCCACATCATATGATGATTTATTCTAATTCATTACATTCTTATAAAGATTTACCAATTAGAATAGGTGAAATAGCTCATGACTTTAGATTTGAAGCATCAGGAGCAGTAAAAGGTATTGAAAGAGGAAGACATTTTTGTCAAAATGATGCTCACTTATTCGTAACACCAGAACAAATTAAAGATGAATTTAAATCAGTAGTAGATTTAATATTCGATGTATATAAAGATTTTAATATTACAAATTATAGATGTGTATTATCATTAAGAGATCCAGAAGATAAAACTAAATATCACCCAGATGATGAAATGTGGAATAAGGCAGAGAATGAACTACGTGAGGTATTAAATGAACTTGGTATTGAATATACTGAAGAAATAGGTGAAGCAGCATTCTATGGACCTAAATTAGATGTAAATGTTAAACCAGCAGTTGGTAATGAATATACATTATCTACTTGCCAATTAGATTTCTGTTTACCAGCTAAATTTGATTTAAAATATATAGATAAAAATGGTGAAAAGAAAACACCAGTTGTTCTTCATAGAGCTATATTAGGTTCTCTAGATAGATTTATGGCTTATATTTTAGAAGAAACAAAAGGAGCTCTTCCATTATGGTTAAGCCCAGTACAAGTGAATGTAATACCTGTTAATAATGAATTTCATCTAGAATATAGTAAAGAATTAGTATCTAAATTAGAAAATGCTAAAATAAGAGCTAAATTAGATGATAGAGATGAAAAATTAGGTTACAAGATGAGAGAAAGTCAAACTAAGAAAACTCCATTAACACTAGTAATAGGTGATAATGAATTAAAAGATGGTACTGTTACTTATCGTAAATTTGGTTCTCCAGATACAATTACTTGCCCAGTAGATAAATTTATTAAAGAAGTTGGGAAATGTATTAATAATAAAAAATATAATTTATAAAATTATATTTTTTTTATGATATAATTTTATTAGGTGATATCTATGGATTATAAAATTAGATTAGCTAGAGTAGAAGATTGTACAGAATTATCTAAATTAAAACATGATACATGGAATGAAACATATAGAGGAATATATAGTGATGAAAAAATAGATAATTATGATTACGAAAAAAATAAAAAGAAATTTATTGATTTAATTAATAATCCAGGTATAAAATTATATGTAGTAGAAGTAAATAATAAAATAGTTGGTTATATGGATTATGGTACTCCTATAAGATCATTTAAAGATTATAAACAAGAAATAGGTTTATTATATTTATTAAAAGAATATCAAAGAAATGGAATAGGTAAAGAACTATTTAACTTAGCAAGTTCTAAAATATTTGATAGTGGTTATAATGAATTTTTTATATCATGTAATAAATATAATCAAAATGCTATAGATTTTTATACAAAAATGGGTGGAGAATTAGTAGAAGTAGATGAAGATGAAGAAGATAAATCTTATCCACAAGTAAAATTTTTATACAGAAAGAAAGTGAAATAAAAATGAAAAAAAGAATAATAGGATTATTAATAGTGTTTTTATTAGTATTGTCAGGGTGTGAAAAGAAAAAAAATGAAGAAGAAAAACCAAAATCATATGTTGAATTAAATGAAATAAATGTAACATCTGCTCAAAATATATTTAAAGTATCATTTAAACCATATGCTAGAGATAAAGAAAAAAATCCTATTAATGTAGAAGGTGTAACTTTTAATACAGCTGTTGGTACATATAGATTTTATGATTTAAATGAATCACTAGTAGATGAAAATGGTTATATAACATATTCATATAAATATGATGCAGTAGTGCCAATAAAATATAATGTATCTAAATCAGATAAAGGTCATAATAAAGAATGGGCTAGATCTTATGCATTCTTACAAGCTAATGTATTTGATTATTATACTGGGGAATTATATAAAGAAAAGAATGTAGCCTCAAGTAATGTACACTATAATGATTTAGATAAAAAAGAAAATCTTGATATAGCTTATACAAATATTACATGGGAAGATAAAATATATACAATTGGAGTAAGAAATGAAGTATCTTCTAAATGGGAAGGTATTAAAAAAGTAGAAAGTCATGAGTATACAAATACATATACTGACACTAATAGAGTAACAGTTACTACCTATGTATATGCACCAAAAGATTTTGATGGACTAATGATTAGTTTGAATAAGAATGGTACTACAAAAGAATTAGTAATAAATCAGAAAAAAGAAAATAATAGAATAAATGAATTAATGAAAGCAAATGAAAATAAAACAGAAAAAGATGAAGAATATATAAAAATGGAAGAAGAACTAAATCATTTATATAAATTACTAGATAAACAATATTACTATTTAACAGAACCTAAAAAAGAAGATTATTATGTATTTAGATTAAAAGATATTTCTAAGATTAAGTAGTGGTGAATTATATGTCTAAAATATCTAATGTATTATTAATGCTTCAATATTTAGAAAATGTTAGAAAATATAATATAAAAGAACTATCTGATAAATTAGAAGTATCAGAAAGAATGATAAGGGTATATAAAGAAGAACTAGAAAAAGCAGGTATTTATATAGATACAATAATGGGTCCTTATGGTGGATATGTATTAAATCAATCTATTAGAATACCAATAAGAAAATTTACTAAAGATGATTATGATTTCTTAAAAAATTTAAATGTTAAAAAAGAAGATAAAGAAAGACTAGAAATAATAACTGATAAAGTACATGGAGTTTATTTTGATTCTAAAAATGAAAATATGGAATTAAAAGATAGTATTAAAAATTACTATAATATTCTAACTAGAGCTATAAAAGAAAGAAGAAAAGTATTAATAAACTACTATTCATTTACTCATGGTAATCAAGATAGAGTAATACATCCTTTAGATATGTTTTTATATAATAGTGGTTGGGGTTGTGCTGCATATTGTGAAAAAAGAAAAGATTTAAGACATTTTGAATTAAAAAGAATAAATAATATAGAATTATTAGAAGAAAGATTTTAAGTAGACAAAATATTTCCTCTTTAAGTGATATAAAAAACTTAAGGAGGATTTTTTATGAAGAAAAATATGAAAGAAAATTTTGAAAAATTAGAAGAAAGGGTATTTGATAGTCTATATCATAGTGATTTAAAAAGTATTAATTATAAATTATCTAAAATAAATGGACCAACTCTTACTTCTGGAGTAGGAGGATCAAGTGTAGTATCAGAATATGCATCTAAAATACTAAATAAAAAAAATCATATAATAACTAAAAATGTTGAACCAAGAGATTTAAAATATATAGATACTAGTTTATATAATAATATTTTATCTTGTAGTTACTCAGGTAATAATTATGGAGTAGATATATCATTTTCAAATGACTTAAATCATTATTTATTATCAAGTAAACCAAATAATAAAGATAATATTTGTAATATTACATACAATTGTAATGATGAAGAAAAGAGTTTTATATCTTTAGCAGCAACTCTAGTACCATGTTCAATATTATTAAATTATTACTTAAATAATCAAAAAGAAAGAATAATAGATAATTTAGATAGTTATAATTATAGTTTTGATACTGATTGTGATATATATGAAATATTTAGTGGAATAGATACGTCAGTAGCAAGTAAATACTTAGAATCAACTATGATAGAATCAGGAATAGGTATACCACTAGTACATGATAAATATTCATATTGTCATGGTAGAAGTACTCTATCAAAAGAAATGAATAATATAGCAATATATTTTAGTAATAATAAAGAATTAGATAAATTATTATTAGAAGAATTACCAAAATATTATAAAGATATAATAGTAATAGATTATTATAATGATATATTTAGTGAATATATATTATTAGTAAAATGTATTTATTTAACTAAATATATAGCTGAATCTAATAATAAAGATTTATCAGGAGTAGATTATAATCCTATAGTTAAGAAATTATATAAATATAATAAAGATTTATAATTATGTTATAATAAACTTATATGAGGTGTAAAATGGATTTAAAAGAAATTCTATTATCAGATGATGTTGTAAAATCAATAAATGATAATTTAGATTATTTGGTAAAAATAATACCTGAAATTAGATTTATGTTTAATTTTGATCAAAAGAATCCCCAGCACCATCTAGATGTATGGAACCATACATTATTAGCTCTTTCTTTATCTGAGAAAGATTTTGATGTAAGATTATGTCTATTATTACATGATATTGGTAAACCATTTTCATATCAAGAAGAAAAAGTAAGACATTTTAAAAACCATAATAAAATATCAGCTAATATATCTAAAGAATTATTATGTAGATTAAAATATGATGAAGAATATATTATGAAAATTAGTACTATGATTTATCTTCATGATTTGCCAATACTTGATAGTCAAATAGAAGAAGATTATGATTTTTGTTTAAAACTATATGAAGTACAAAGATGTGATGCTTTAGCACATAATCCAATATATTTAAAAAGAAGAATAGAGTATTTAGATAAAACAAAAGAAAAACTATTAAAGAGGCAAATATGAAATTAGAAGAAATAAAAACTCCAGAAGATATATTACAGTTTATGAATGATAATATTGAATATGGATGGATAGGTATTGATAATAAAAAACATATAAGATCAATGAAAAACTTTAGAAAAACATATAGAACTGCTAATATAGAAAGAACATTAGAAACAGGACTTGGTACCTGTATAGAACAAGTTAGATTAATGAGTGAACTATTAGATAGATTACATATTGATAATAAGATGTTTTGTACAAGAATATATGAAGGAAAAGATTTTAATGATTTAGATGCTGAAGAACATATGCATTGTTTTGTATTATATTATTTAAATGATAAAGTATATCAAATGGAGCATCCTAATTGGGAAAGAATAGGTATATATGAATTCAAAGATGAAGAAGATGCTTTAAAACAAATAAATGATTATTATGTAGAAATGGCTGATGGAGTAGCAAGACCATTAACAGAATTCTTTGAAGTAAAACCAGATTTAACTTTTAAAGAATTTAATGATTATATAAATAGTTTAGATGAAATAAAAAGTAATAATGATAAAAGAATGAATAATATAAAAGAAGAAGCAATGAAAATATTAAAAAAAAATAAATTAAATGATGATATAAATGAAATACCAAATATATTTGGAATAGATGAAAAAAATAATTATTATCATATGGTATGGGACTATCCTGGATGTAGGTATAAGCAAGTAGTTAATTTGAAAAATGATGAAGAATTTATAAAATATATTGTTAAAGAAACAATAGATGAAAAGTATAGGTTTCAATAATAAAAGCATATATAAAAATATATGCTTTTTAATTTGTATAAAACTTAAAAAAAGTTTGACACAAAGTACTATATTATTATAAAATAATTATATAGAATAGAAAAATAGAGGTGAAAATTTATGAATTATGATAATAATGATTCAAGTAATATGGAGCCAACAGTTGCTCCAGTAGTGCCAGAAGAGGCACAAACTCCTGTTGCTGAACCAGTAGTAGAGGCTAGTGTGGAACCAACTCCTGTAGTAGAAGCAACACCAGTTGTAGAGACAGCTCCAGTTGAAGAACCAACTGTAGAACCTGCTCCTGTAGTTGAAACTCCAGTTGAAGAAGCAGCACCAGCTGTAGAACCAACTATTGAACCTGCACCAGCAGTAGATATGCCTTCTGATCCAGGAATGCCAAGTGTAGAACCTATACCAATGCCAGGTGATGTACCACCAGTAAATCCACCAATGGATGGACCAATGATGGGTGGAACAGAACCAATGCCAGGTACTGAACCTGAAAAGAAAAATAATACTCCAATTATAATTGCAATCGTAGCAATCGTAGTAATTGGATTAGGCGTAGGAGCTTACTTTATATTTAGTGGTAAAGATGAAGAACCAGCTCCAACACCAACTAATAATACAACAGTAGATGATTCAAAAGAAAAAGAATTCTTAGCTTTAGCTAATAAATATGTAGATGCTGCAAAAGAAATGTGGACTGGTGAAACAGTTTTATGTCAAGATTTAACAAAACCAAAATCAACTAAAAAAGACAATACTGATTTTGAAATGGGTAAACCAACAACACTTCCAGATGCAGATTCATGGGGTGGAAATGCTAGTTATTATTTCTTCATAGATACTAATAAAGACGATGAAATTAATTTTGGTATATCTAACTCAACAAAAGTTGCTGGATGGGTAAGAGTAATTAAAAAGACTGGTGAATATTATGTAGCTTTATCAGATGGAAAAAATTATATTATTGATAAAGGAACTGACTTTGATTTCAAAGCTTCTGAAGTAACAACAAAAGATGTACATACTGATGGAAATGGATATAGTTATCAATATTATGATGGAAATATTTATGGTTCTGCAACTGATGGAGAAGGATGGGGTATTGGAGATTATCAAATCATACTAGATGGTGATGATACAAATAATGGAAAATATTTAACTTGGGGTCCAAAATCAGGTGGAATGACTCCATACTGTGTAGTAAAATAATAAGAATATAAAGGAGATATTATGGAAGAGAATGGATTAAATCAAAACAATCAAGTAGGTAGTGTACCAAACACTGCTCCAGTAAATAATACTGCACCTGCAACTTCTGTTAGTGCACCACAAGCACCAGTTAATCCTGCACCTCCAGTTGCATCTCCTATAGAGCAAGTGCCTGCAGTACCAACCGTTCAACCAGCAGCACAACCAGCTGCACCAGTTGCATCTCCTATAGAGCAAGTGCCTGCAGCACCAAATATGATGCCTGGACAACCATATCCACAGTATCAGGTACCAAATCAACCAATGATGCAATACCAAACACAAAATCAAAATAATAATACTAATTTAGGAGGAGCTAAGGCTCCTTCTAAAAAAGGTCCATTATTGATATTTGGTTTTGTTTTAATTGTGTCTATTGTATTAGTTGTAACACTTATATTAGAAAATGGTGGAGATACTAATGAAGGTGAAATAACTGAATCATTAATTACTGATACAACTAAAACAATAGTAGTTTATTTCTCTCAAGATGGAGAAAATTATAAAGATGATTTAGATATTAGTAATAGAGTAGTTCTTGAAAAAGGAAATACTGAAATATTATCGGAAAAAATCGCATCATTTATAGATGCTGATATATATGAAATAGAACCTAAAGTACCTTATCCAACTGATTTAGATGAATTATATAATGTATCTAAAAAAGAAAAGAATCAAGATACTTATCCTGAAATTAAAGATCCAATTAATAATTTAAATGATTATGATGTAGTATTTATTGGTTATCCAATATGGCATGCATCATATCCACAAATAGTAAAAACATTCTTAAGAGATAATAAAACAGTCTTAAGACATAAAATAATTGTGGCATTTAATACACATGCTGTTGGTGGAAACTATGGAACATTTAAAACATTGTTCAAAGAAATAGGTGTTTCTGGTGATCATGCTATTGAAGGACTTATTATGAAGGGAACAGAGGTTAATACTTCTGATGATACAATTAAGAAATGGTTAAAAGGAATAGGATATAAAATAAAATAAAAGAAGAAATATAAAGGGTGATAAAGAATGGAGATGTTGAGTGGTTCAACAATTGATGAATTTTTAGCCGCAACTTCACTAGTTTGGGCTTCTTTTGTTGTACTAATCATGATAGGTCTAGTTTTCTTTATCAAATTTAAAGAACGAAATAATTCAATAAAAAATAATAAATTTTTCACTTTATATGTATTAACTCTTACATTAAATATATTTGAATTATATTTAAATATTGTAATGAAAAATAACCCTTCATATGAAGTTATAATCTATAAAATTTATGTATTTTTAGGAATGGTATGGAGTATAGCAATTGTTTTTTATACTATTAGTTATTTAAATGTTGGTTCATTTATTAAATCTAAACCAATGAGTATTATAAGATATTCTCTAGTAGCAGTAGCAGCTATATTATGTATAGTATTAAATATTAGTTCATATAGAGAAAATAGTGGTAAATTCTATGTATTAACTGGTGTATTAAATAGTGTATATAATGTATTTAATATGGTATCAAGTATCGTTATAGTATTAATAGCTTTAATATATAGAAAAAAACTACCTAGAGGTTTTTTTGCACTATGTATTTATACATTTGTAGTATATTTATCAATAATACTATTTAAAAATACATCTGGTTATATGGTAAAAGAATCTGTTGTTATTTATACATTATTCCTAATAATAATATTTAATACAACATCTAACCAAGATAAAGAATTAGTTACTAAACTAAGCGCTAATAGAGATAATTTATTAAAGATTAACTATAAAAGAAATAAATTAAATAATAAAATATATTGTCAATTTGAACAATATATAAATGATTTAGTACTTTATAATGAAGATTTATATTTAACAAAAGAACGTAATAAACAAATAATACAAAATGATAGTATTGAAATAAAAAATACCACAAATGAAATTAAAAATTTTTTGTATGACTCTAGAGATATATATATGTACGAAGTAAATGAATTACCATTAAAAATGCAATATCAAATAAAAACGCTTACTGATTATATATATTCAGTAATATTACCAATTACAAGAACAAGAAATATTAGATTTGATATATTATTAAATGATAATAATAATTTAACATATATAGGTGATATTAATAAAATAGGTAAAATGTTAGTAAATACATTACTATTTATTATAAGTAAGATAAATAATGGAAGTTCAATTACTTTAGCAATAGCTTCTAATAAAGGTCATGCAAAAAATATTGAATTAAACTTTGCAATTAAACATAATGATAGAATGGCTAATATTGATTTTTCAAATCTAACATTAAATGACTTTGCAGAATCAAATTATAGATATAATAATAATGAATTAAAAATGATAATATCTAATAGATTATTAGAAATATTAAATTCTAAAATAGATATTACATCTGATGAAATGAATACAATATATTCAATAAAAATATTACAAGGATTAAAATAATAAAATAATCGATAGAATATGTAGAAATAAAAAGAGGTAAAATATGCTAACACATTTGTTATTTAGTATATCGGCGTTAATATTTATACTTATATTTATCATTACATATTTTACATATAAAAAAAATATAGGTTCTATAAGAAGTAAATTATATGTTTGTTTAATATTTTTTGCTTTAAGTCTTATAGTTATAGAAATACTAGAAGGAATTACATATGTATATAATGTAAGTATAATATTTAGTTTAATGTGGAAACTACATTCAATTATAGTTATTCTTTTTATTGCTACATTTTTTTATTATCTTTTAGTATCGATAGAAACTAGTATAACTAGTATAGATAATCTTTTATTTGATACTAAAAACATATTATCAGTCAGAAACTTGTTTACTATTATATTTTTTGTTTTGACTATACTCTCAACAATATATATAAAAACATATCAAACTAATCTAACTGTGTTCTATTTTTATACAAGGCAATCTAGAAATTTCTTATTAGTAATATATGCTATATATATTTTATATAATTTCTATATTATATATTTAAAAATGCAAAAAAATAGTTTTGAAAGAAATGATTATATAATTATAATTGGTTCATTTATACTATTAATCGCAGCTTTATTCTTTGAAAATAATAATCCAGAAATATCTATATATTCAACTATATTTACATTAATTCTAGTATTAATTTATTATTTTAAAGAAAATGAAGACTTATTAATAATTGAAGAATTAGAAAAGACTCAATATACTTTATATAATAGTAATAATGCATATTTATATTATTTACATGACATAATAAATGATTTAGAGCATCCTTTAAATACATTTAATATAATTAATAGAGAATTACAAAATAGTGTTGCTTTAACTGATGAAAAATTAAATGAAGATTTAAATAGTTTAAATCATATTAGTAGTAATTTAATAAGTATTGTAAATAGTCAAAATGCTAATAGAATACAACCATATCGTATTGATGAATTAGTAAAAGTTATATCTGAAATAATAAAACCATATATAGTTCAAAAACAAATTAAATTTACATATAATATTGATCAAAATATGCCATCAGTATTATTAGGTGATAGTTTAAGTATACAAAGAATAATAACTAATTTGTTATTAAATGCTGTTGAAAATACTGAAATAGGTAAAGTTATTTTAACTATTAATGGTGAAAAGAGAAGAGATGTAGAAATAATTAATCTTAAAATAACTGATACTGGTAAAGGTATTAAATCTGAAGATTTTAATAGAGTATTCATGCCAGATTTTAATAGTAATTTAGCATCAACAAAACAATTTATAGATTCTATGGGTGGTATTATTTCATTTGAAAGTTATTATGGTTCTGGTACTACATTTAGTGTAAGTATTTCTCAAAATATTTCAAATGAAGCACCAATATCACAAGTACCTTTATCAGCAAATGATATTAATGTAAAAAATTGTATAAATAAAAGAGTATTAATTTTAGATAACGAAGCATATTCTTCTAAGAAATTAGAAAATATATTAAAAAAATATTATTTCTCAACTAGATGTATTCAAAAAGGTTTAGATGCTATTAATATAATTAAAGGTGGAGAAGAATATGATTTAATAATTGTTACTGAAAATGTAAATGATATAGACTTTATAGAAATAGGTAAAATATTAAAACAATTAAGTAAATACTTAAAAGTACCACCTCTAGTAGCATTAACTGTAAATAATAATAAATATTATATAGAAAGAGTATATGATGAATATTTATTAAAACCATTAGATCTTAAAAAACTAAATGAAATAATAGACAGAAGATGTGTTTAATAAAGTAGGAATTAATCCTACTTTTTATGTTATAATTTAATAGGAAGAAAGTGATTTATATGAATAAAAAGAATATTAAGATTTCTCTTATAATGAATATAGTTATATTTATTATGGTATCTTTAGCAACATTTTTTATGTTTACAGGAATTAAATTTATGTCTGATACTGAGTTCTTATCTGATACTGGAGTAACATTGTTTAAATATTACACAGTAGATTCAAACTTATTTGTAGGAGTAGCTTCTTTATTATTAATAATTTATGAAATATTATTAATTAATAAAAAGATTAAATCAATACCTAAATATGTTTATATATTAAAATTCATAGGTACAGTAGCTGTTACATTAACATTCATGGTAACATTATTTTATTTAGCTCCTACATATGGATCAAATTTCTTCTTTTTATATCAAAATGCTAATTTCTTTTATCACTTTCTAGTACCAATAATAAGTATGATTTCATTTATATATTATGAAAAAACAAATTTAGATGAAAAATATATTAAATATGGTTTATCTACTATGATATTATATGGAATATATTATTTAATAAATGTATTAGTTCATATGGAAAATGGTAAAGTATCATTTGAATATGATTGGTATGGTTTTGCTAGTGGAGGAGTAATAACTATAATAATAACAATTGTATTAATGCTAACTATTACATATTTAATAAGTAAAGTATTATTTAAAAAGAATCAATTAAAATAGAGGTGACAATATGTATGGAGCTATAATTGGTGATTTAGCTGGTAGTATATATGAATATGACCAAATAAAAAATTGTCATGGAATTGAAACAAATAATATAATTGATGACACTTCTTTTTATAGTGATGATACAATATTAACTATTGCTATATTAGATGCAATCTATAATAATAAAAATTATAACTTTTATTTAAGAAAATATATAAAAGATTACATTAACTATAAACCTGATTTTAAACCATACTTTAAAAATACTTTTTCACCAAACTTAATTAATTGGAGTAGAACAAACACAATTGGTACAAGTCATGGTAATGGAGCTATGATGAGAATATCTCCAGTAGGATATATGTTTGATAAAGAAAAAGATGTTATTACAAATGCAAAACTTGCTACTTTACCATCTCATAATTCAAAAGAAGCAATTGATTCAGCAACTAAAATAGCACTTATTATTTATTATTTAAGAAAAGGTAAATCATTAGATGAAATATATGAAAAATTAAATATAGAATTAGAATATAAACCATTTACTAAATTCAATACAACATGTGAAGAAACAATAGGAAATATTCTTTATGAACTTTATATGTCAGATAGTTTTGAAGATTCAATAAAAAGAACACTTTTAATGGGTGGAGATACAGATACAAACTGTGCTATTGTTGGTAGTATGTCTGAAGCACTATATGGAATAGATAATGAATTAATAGAAAAAATTAATAGTAAACTTCCAAATAATTTTGTTAAAATACTAAAAAAATCATATGAAAAGAGGTAATAAGATGAAAAAGATATTAATTAAAATCATACTATTAGTTTTAGTGCTAGGAAGTATTACAGGATGTAGTAGTACTCCAAAGGAAATCTATGGAGAACAATATAATTTTAATTACATAAAACCAACAGAAAACATAGAAGCAAACTTTTATAGTTATTCTATAAATGCAAATGGTGAAGCAAAAAAATATAATAATCTTGAATTTATACAAAACAAGATGAGTTATTCTTTTCATGATTATAAAAAAACAGAACCAGATAAAGATGGCAATATTATTGTTAATGTTGAAATGGATGCAATGGGTACTATAGAATATTATTCAGCTTCTACAGAAAAATTTTATTATTCCTTTTTTTACACAATTCCAATATTTTTTGATTATTATACAGGGTATACATTAACAGCTCATATGGAAAGTAGTGATGGTTCTACCATAATATATCAAAATGGAGAAGAAGATCAAAAAGATAAAGAAAAATATCAATTTACTGAAATAGAATGGAATGGAAAAAAAGAAAAAATTGGAATTTATTTTGATATTAACTCAAATAAATATGGCGAAAAAAACATTGTAAAACAAAAAGATGGAAGCTTCCATTCAAATATACCTGTATCATTAAAAGGAAGTATCGAAATCAAAATGCCAAAAGATTATGATGGATTAGTAATAGCAACTAATATAAATAGTTCTAATGAAGAACGATTTAATGTAGTAAAAGAGGAATATAATAAACTTGTTGATTTACAAAAAGCTGCTAAAGAAGATAAAGAAAAACAAGCAGAATTAGATCAATATTACAAGGAAAGAAATTCATCAACACTAATCTATGATTCCGAGGATTCAGAAGATATAAAACCAGAAGATTATTATTGTATTAAGATTGCAGATGCATTAGGAATTAAACATGTTGAAAATAATAATTTTAAGTGGATTATTCTTATAGTTGCAACTATAATTATTGTATTTACTATTGGTATTCTATCTATTGTTATAAAAAAGAAACCAAAAAAAGAGAAAAAATAATTCTCTTTTTATTTTTGATAAACATTAATAGAAAAATAATTATAAGTTTGACTTTATAAATATATATAGTAAAATTATAAATAGTAGAGGATAAGTAATATGAAAGAAAGAAAAAAACAAATATTATTTATAGCAGTTTTATTACTAACATTAGTAGGAATAGGGTATGCTGCATTACAATCTAATCTTAATATAAATGGAACTGCAGGAATAGTTGATGCAAAATGGGATATACATTTTGAGAATATAACTGTAACAAATGGAAGTGTAGAAATAAATACAACAGCAGGAGATGTTAATGCTATAATAGAACCAACAAATAGAACTAGAGTTGATTATGCTGTTACACTTGAAAAACCAGGAGATTTTTATGAGTTTTTAGTTGATGTTAAAAACTTTGGAACAATAGATGGAATGATTGATTTAATAACATCAACAATGCAAATAGGAGAGGATTCTCCAATATCAATATTAGATGATAAAAGTAATTTACCAGTATATTTAGATTATAATGTAACATATAGTGATGATTTAAAAATAGAAACAAATCATGAATTAAAAGCAGGAGAAAAAGAAACATATAAAGTAAGAGTAGAATTTAAAATAGATATAAATCCTGGTGATTTACCAACTGAAAGTAAAACTTTAAAATTTAGTTTTAAACCTAAATTTGTACAAGCAGATGCTAATGCTGTAGAAGTGCCACATGCAAATTCATCTATAGTATTAGAACTGGGTGATTATTTTATTCTAGAACCTGATTCAAATAGTTATAAAATCACTTCAGATATGTCAGGAGATACTACTGGAGATAGAATGATAAATCCAAAAGAATTAACATTATGGCGTGTCATAGATGTACATAATAATGGAAGTTTAGATGCTGTATCAGAATATCTAGCATCAACTTACATATACTTTTCTGGTGCTGTAGGTTATGCAAACTGTATAGGAGTACTTCAATCAGTAGCACAGCAATATTCAAAAGCAGGGTATACAATAGATACAAGAATGATGGGATACGATGGTCAAACAGAATATATTAGCGATACAGAAGCACTTAATGTATTGCCAAGTCCAAGTATAACTTCAACGCCAACAATAACTAGTGGAATTGGTGAAGAATATAATAATGGAATATTTGGTGATAATTTATATGTAAAAGATTATCAATTAGTAGGTAATATATATAAAAGTAATACGGCAAGATATGGTTCTAACGGACTAAAAGCATATAGAAAAAATAATAATCAACCTATTTCATATTGGTTAGCCTCACGTCGATATTATAATTCTAAAAATAATCCATTATCTTTTCAAATCCGCTATATTGATAATTATGATTTTATTGCATTCTCTGCAATTCATATATATCAACCTAATGATTGGATTGATTATAGAAATGGCTTTTCATTTAGACCAATAATTACGCTAAAATCAGGAATCACAGCAAATAATGGTTTAGGAACAATAGATAGTCCTTATACATTAAATTAACTGTATCTAAATTTTTGTTGTAAATTAATATAAAAAAATCGAAAATGACTAAAATTAAATTTTTGGTCATTTTTTAAATACTTAAAAATATGATATAATTAACTAATAAAAAGGAGGTAACTCTCATGAATGAAAATCAAGGTAAAATAATACAATGGTTGAGAACAATTTAGTCAAGACCAATGCAAAAAGAGGTGATAAAATGATTCATATTATGAAATTACAACCACAATACTATAATTATATAAAAAATGGAACAAAAGAATATGAAATCCGTTTAAATGACGAAAAAAGGAAAAAAATAAAAAAAGGTGATTTTATTCAGTTTCAAGAAGAACCTCTTTTAGAAGAAAAAATTATAGTTAAAGTAGATGATGTATTACATTATGATAATTTTAACAAATTACTTAATGATATTAATATTGAACTACTATCAGATTCATCTGTAACAAAAGAAAAATTAAATAATGCTTTAGAAAAGTTTTATCCAATAGAAGAACAAAATAAATATGGTGTGGTTGCTATTAAATTAAAGAAAGATATTATTATCAATAATACAAATATAAATAATATTTCTTCTAACAATGAAATATTTGATATTTTAAAAAATAACTATGATAATTTTGATGTATGGCTTAATAAAATGAAATCTAACAATATTGATATATACTATACAAAGAAAGATAATAATATGACATCAATTATGATGTTAAAACTTGGCGAAACAGATTCTCAGCAATTTCTAGAGAAAGGCAATATATTAAAAATAAGAACTCTTTTAGTTACTGATAAGAATAAAGGAATAGGGAAAACGTACATGAGTATTATTGATGACATTGCTATTAATAATAATATAGATTATATTTATTTAACTATAAAGAATAATA
>JAEEGL014264403.1_pt1 | contig 41420 bp, 65 predicted proteins | sample 9134231 | NCBI WGS metagenome assembly JAEEGL01 (sample SAMN16246548, study PRJNA631951) | gut metagenome | biome: gut microbiome; feature: rumen; material: fiber-attached | host: Bos | place: Iran: Karaj | collected 2018-10
CCCAAAAAATTCTCCGGGGGATATTTTTAAGAAATGTTTTTGGGTTTAAACTGCGATGAAACTATACCAATACGTAATCTAAACTAGAAATGCGAGGAAAGAAACTCTTATGGCGTGGCAGTATTATAATCCAAATCCTAAGGCAAACTTGGTTGGAGATTGTGTAGTTAGAGCTTTGACATTAGGTTTGGGTAAAGATTGGGATACTACATATTTAGAAATTAGCACACAAGCATATGAAATGAAGGACATGCCATCATCTAATGAAACTTGGGGCATGCTTTTAAGACGAAAAGGATTTAAACGTTATATTATTCCTAACGAATGCCCAGATTGTTACACAATTGAGGACTTTTGTAAGGATCACCCTTATGGAACTTATATTCTTGCTACTGGAACACATGTAGTTACCTGTGTTAATGGTGATTACTATGATACTTGGGATAGTGGTAAGAAGATTCCTATATATTATTTCACGAAAGAAGGTTAACAAATGAACTATTCTAACCCGTACAATCCATTTCCGCAGACTACAAGACAGAGTAATGAAATTACCTGAGACTGTAACTGTTGATTTTGTAACAAAGAAAGACTTTGAAGAGTTTAAGAATGAGATCAAAGAGATGTTGAGACCAAAACAGAATAACTATAAGAAGTCTAGGGAGGAACAGTAATGCCTAGTCCTATCTATCAGCAGTTCCAACCTCAGAATAATCCGCTAATGATGCTTATGCAACTCAAGCAGAATCCTTCGGCAGTATTAGCATCAAGGTTTAATATACCTCAGGGAATGAATGATCCAAATGAGATTATTCAACACCTATTAAACACTAATCAGGTTTCTCAACAGCAGGTTAATCAGTTAATGAGTATGAGAAATAATCCTCAGATTCAGCAAATGTTTAATATGAAATAAGGAGACTCCTATGTTATCAAACACAGCAACTCCGAAGTACTACGGCGAGTTCAGAGATGCTGTTAGACGAGGAGAAATACCAATCAATCGAGAGATTGAAATGGAAATGAATAGGATTGACAAACTTATAGAGAATCCAGGAATATATTATGACGATAAAGCAATGGATGGATTCATTAAGTTTTGTGAATCGGAATTAACACTTACTGATGGATCAGATTTGCATCTTTTGCCTAGTTTTAAATTGTGGGCTGAGCAAATCTTTTGTTGGTATTACTTTATTGAGAGAAGTGTCTACGAACCAAATAAAAATGGCAAAGGTGGACATTATGTTAGAAAGACAATCAAGAAGAGATTAGTTAATAAACAGTATTTAATAATACCAAGAGGTGCTGCTAAATCGATGTATGCAAGTATTATACAGGCATTTTATCTTACTGTAGATACTTCTACAACACATCAGATAACTACAGCACCAACAATGAGACAAGCAGAAGAAATAATGTCACCAATAAGGACCGCAATAGCTAGATCTAGAGGACCATTATTTCAGTTTATGACAGAAGGATCACTTCAAAATACAACGGGTTCTAAAGCTAATAGACAGAAACTCGCAGCTACCAAAAAGGGTATTGAGTGTTTTTTGACCGGTTCTTTATTAGAGATAAGACCCATGTCAATTGATAAACTGCAAGGTCTTCGTTGTAAAACTGCAACAGTGGATGAGTGGCTTTCTGGTGATATTCGTGAGGATGTAATAGGTTGTATCGAACAAGGAGCTTCAAAGATGGATGATTATCTTATAGTTGCAACATCTTCAGAGGGTACGGTTCGAAATGGTCCTGGTGATACCATCAAAATGGAACTTATGTCCATTTTAAAAGGTGAATATGTTAATCCTCATGTTTCTATTTGGTATTATAGGTTAGATGATCCAAAAGAAATTAATAATCCTGAAATGTGGATTAAGGCAAACCCAAATTTAGGTAAGACTGTAACTTATGAGACGTATCAGCAGGATGTTGAAAGAGCTGAGAATAATCCATCTGCTAGAAATGACATATTGGCTAAACGATTCAATATTCCTATGGAGGGTTATACTTATTTCTTTACTTATGAAGAAACAATACCCCATTCTAAGGTAGATTTCTGGTCTATGCCTTGTGCTATGGGTGCAGATCTTTCTCAGGGAGATGACTTCTGTGCTTTTACATTCTTATTTCCATTACAAAGAGAACAATTTGGTATAAAAACTAGAAGTTATATTTCTGAGAGAACTTTAAATAATCTTCCAGGTGCTATGCGTCTTAAGTATCAAGAATTTATGGATGAAGGCTCATTAATGGTTCTTAACGGAACAGTTCTTGATATGATGGAAGTATATGACGACCTTGATAAGTTCATAACAGAGAATTCATACGATGTTAGATGTTTTGGATTTGACCCATATAATGCTCAAGGTTTTGTTGAAAGATGGTCAGCAGAGAATGGACCATTTGGTGTTACAAAAGTAATACAGGGTGCAAAAACAGAATCAGTTCCTTTAGGTGAACTTAAGAAGTTATCAGAAGATGGCCTCCTCATCTTCGATCAAAGCCTTATGTCATACACTATGGGAAATTGTATTGTTCTTGAAGATACTAATGGCAACAGGAAACTTTATAAGATCAGATATGATCATAAGATTGATAATGTTGCTGCTATGATGGATGCTTATGTAGCTTTTAAAGCTAACAGAGAAGCATTTGATTAATTTAGTTTTCTATTATTTTGCGCAAATAGAAATAGAAAAAATTTAAATGAAGGAGGAATCATATTTAATGATTTCAAGTGGATCAGACAACATGGTGATGCCTGTAGCTCCTATGTATGGCGGCGGTAATGCTGGCTTCGGTGGTGGCTGCTTTGGCGGAGACTGGGCCTGGATCATTCTGCTTCTCCTGCTCGCCGGTAACGGGTGGGGTAACGGATTTGGTGGTGGTTTCGGTGGAGATGGTGTTATGCCTTATCTCTGGAACACACAGACTCAGAATGATGTAAACAGAGGTTTCGATAACTCTGGCCTTACATCTCAGCTTTCTGGTATTCAGAATGCTATCACAACTGGATTTGCGAATGCAGAAATGTCGAACTTCCAGGGCTATAGCAATATCGCTTCCCAGCTTGCTCAGTGCTGCTGTGAAAATCGTCTTGCTACAGCAAACCTCGGTTCTGATATTGCTCGTGAGGCTTGTGCTACAAGGACTAGCGACACTCAGAACACACAGACTCTCCTTAATGCAATTACTGGTGGTATCCAGTCTATTAAGGATCAGATGTGCAACGATAAGATTGATGCAAAGAATGAGAAGATCGCTGATCTTGAAAGACAGCTCACTTCTGCTCAGAACAATGCAACTCTTACAAAGGGCTTTAGTGATGAAGTTGATGCTCTTTACAACAGACTTTCTAACTGCCCTGTTCCTTCTATGCCTGTTTATGGTAGAACACCTATCTTTACTTGCAACAGCAATAATGGTTGTGGTTGCGGTTGCGGAATGGGTTAAAGAGAGGTGATACCTATGGCAGAATATTTAACGAGAGATCAGGTGGAAACAGTAGCACTTAATGCTCCGATTCCATTTCTCGATTCTATCCGTTGTCCTAATGGATGTGTAGTCCATTCTAGTGGCTCTGGTATTTTTATTCTGAGAGGTAAGACAAATAATTGTTTTGCTAGGTATGAACTCGAGTTCACAGGTAACATTAGTATTCCGACAGGTGGAGCAGTGACTCCTATAGCTACAGCGATAGTACTGTCGGGTGAACAACAGCAGGGAAGTAGATCTATTTATACTCCTGCAGCAGTTGATGAGAATGGTAATGTTACAAGCAGAGCAACTATCGACATTCCTAGAGGATGCTGCCTTAACGTCTCTGTTGAGTATGTAAGTGGAGTTACTGATGGCACCACTGTACCGACTCCCACCATTAATGTAATTGATGGAAGCCTCTCTATTGAGAGAATTGCTTAAGAAAGGAGGAAGTACAAATGCGTGTATTAAATTCACTTTATGAAAAGATGGAAGACGAACTCAAGCAGATTTGTAAGAAAGAACCTATTACAAAAGAGGATGTTGAACTTATCTATAAGATGATCGATATTCTTAAGGATATTACTACAATTGATGCTATGAATAAGCCTGAAAATGAAGGATGGGCTCAGGATTATTCTGGTGACTATTCTAACACCTATGGCTATCGTAGATCATATGATGATGGATCTTATAGAAGAGGTAGAGATTCTATGGGTCGTTATACAAGTTATGACGGCTCCTATAGAGGTTCTTATGAGGATGGTTATAGCAGACATAGCAAAGAAGAGATGATCAACAATCTCAAATCTATGATGGAAAATGCTAGAACACCCGAAGAGCGTGAAAATTATCGTGCTACAATCGAACAGATGAGTAGATAATTTGAGGAGGCCCTGAGTGAAATACCTTGGGGCCTCTTTTTATATGATTTAAATAGATGTTTTAATAGGGATAATTGGTTGATTTGATGAAAAGAGTCATTTGTGAGCCGTTCTCCTTTCTTAAGTGTACCGTTTAAAAACGTGCTGAAATATTGGATCGATCAATTATCTCTATTAAGACAAAATCATAAAAATTTACAGAAAGGAGCATGAGTTTACAGCTATGTCTGGTGAACTTTATGAAAAAAGATAATTCTGAAAATAGTTCGCCAGGTAGAAAGAAGCGAACTTCGCCTCCGCCAATGACTCCAGAAGCCAAGGAAAATGAAATGATTTATTTGGCAGAGCAACTCGCGGAGAAGCAATTACGAGAAGGAACGGCATCTTCTCAGGTAATTGTACACTATTTAAAACTTGGTTCTTCTAAGGAAAAATTAGAAAGAGCAAAGCTAGAGGAAGAGGTTAAATTAGTAACAGCTAAAACTGAATCTCTTGAGTCTCAGAAGAAGACTGAGGAAATGTACACTAAAGCCATACAGGCCATGCGTGAATATAGTGGTAAAGATGGCGAGTATTTGGAGGATGATTTATGATGATGTACAACAAAGATGAAAAAACCGGTGAGCTTTACCATTATGGTATAAAAGGCCAAAAGTGGGGTGTAAGAAGGTATCAGAATGAAGATGGAACGTATACTAAAGAAGGAATGCAAAGAAGATTACAGGATTCCGGTTTAAGAGGTAGTCGTTCAGAAAGATCCCTTATTAAGAAGTGGGATAAAAAGCAGGATAAGATTAGTAAAAAGTTTGATACACATACAGAGAAAATCCTTCGAGATAGAAGAGCAGGTCTTAAAGTATCAGATAGAAGAATAAAAAAGGCCATTAGATTAGGAACAGAACATCGTAAATATGATTTACAAGCTAAAGATTTAAAAAAATATTATCAGGCAGAAAAAGATATGGCCGATGGTGTCAGTACAGCTGCAGGTGTTGGAACTCTTATTGGCGGTCCGCTTCTTGGAATAGCAGCAGGAATAATATGGAGTTCTACTGGTGGAAAAGAAGCAACTGATAGAGGAACTGAGTATTATTTTAACTTAGAAGATGAAGCTAGAGAAATGACAATCTCAGATCTTAAGAAACATGGAGTAATAAAATAAGGAGGCTGAAAATGCCAAATGAAATTTATCATTGGGGTATAAAAGGACAGCGTTGGGGCTTACGAAGATTCCAGAATGAAGATGGTTCCTTAACTCCAGAGGGAGAACTCCGTTATAATCAAGGTAAGCAGAAAGCAGCTAGAGGAAAGGCTGCTGAAATGTATAAGACCAAGAAGTATAAGGCAAAACTTGCTCTGAAGCAGGAAAAGCAGAAGGTAAAAGATGCTGCAGCACTAGCCAAAACTGCCAAAAAAGAACAGGCTAAGCTAAATGCTGAAGATCGAGTAATTAGAAAAAAACCAAAGAATATGACAGATGAAGAACTCAGAAATGAGATAAATCGTCTTGGAATGGAAATTGATTATAATAAGAAAGTCTGGGAAGCAGCCAAGAAAGAACCAAGTGTGCTTGATAAAGCTAATGAGTTTTTTGATAGTCCAACAGGTAGAGTAGTAGCAAATCTTGGTACACAAATAATTACAAATGTTGCAACAAAAGCTCTTAATGAAATGATTGCTGAAAAAACCAGTACCCTTAAGAAGACCCAAATAGCAAATGCTAAGAAAATGGGCGAAAAGACCCAGGCAGAAATAGATAATCTTCGCTCAGATTCTAAAAATACAAGTGACAAATCATCAGAAACAAAAAATGATACAAAAACCGAAACAAAATCTGCTGGGGATTTTGTAAAAGAAGCTCTTAATAAAAATAGTGGTGATCCAGTTGGTGTTAAAGATAACCCACCAAAAAGCACACATAACACTGTTAATGCTAAAGAAAAATACAAAGACTTCTCAGATAAAGTATACAAAAAAGTTAATCTCGGTAATGTAAAAGCTAATAAACCTAAGAATCCTACTTATTCTATGAAAAATGAGGAAACTTATAAAATTAAAAATTCAAAATTTGGTGATATTTCGAAGTATAGTGTAAAATCTGTAGGTTCGATGTCTACAACACCCATAACAGAATATGATTTATTTGGTCAAGAAATGGGTATTAAAAAAACTGATCCAATATCTATAGTTTTAAATGACGAAGATATAAAAAAGATTAAGTGGTAGGAGGATCTAAATGGCAATAACCTTTAAAGACAGACTTATGCATGGTTGGAATGCCTTTATGAATAAAGATCCTACCTTGCAAAATGATTGGGATAAAGGAGCTAGTAATTCTAGACGACCCGATATAATCCCTTTTAGTAGAAAAGTTGAGCAGACAATAGTTAATGGTGTCTATACAAAGATAGCTATTGATGTTTCTCAACTTACTTTTCTTCATGTTAGAACTAATAAAGATGGAAAGTATGAATCTACAATGGATTCTAAATTGAACTATGCAATGACTGTTGAAGCAAACATTGATCAGACAAGTAGGGCATTCTTTCAGGATGTTGTAAATAATATGTTTGATGAAGGTGTAGTTGCTATAGTTCCTATTGACACAACTCACGATCTTACAAAGACTGGATCATTTGATATAGAAACTATGAGAGTTGGAAGAATAAAATTATGGTATCCTAAGTATATAAAAGTTGATGTCTATAATGACAAAACAGGTAAAAGACAGGAAATCATAGTTCCTAAAAATACAACAGCTATTATACAGAATCCATTTTATTCTGTTATGAACGAACCGAATTCAATACTTAAGAGACTCATAACAAAGCTCTCAATGTTGGATATGGTTGACAAACAATCAGCATCTGGTAAGTTGGATCTCTTGATTCAGCTTCCTTATGTATTAAAAACACAGTCCCGAAAGGACTACGCAGAAGAGCGACGCAGAGACATTGAGGAACAGCTTACGAATACTCGTTATGGAATTGCGTATACGGATGGAACAGAACATATAACACAGCTGAATCGACCCGTAGAAAACAATCTCCTTAATCAGATTCAGTATCTTACCGAGATGTTTTATGGTCAGTTTGGTCTTACTGAGGCGGTCTTTAACGGTACTGCAAACGAACAGGAGATACTCAACTATTATTCTAGGACCATAGAACCGATAGCTGCAGCAATCCTGGATGAAATGTCAAGGAAGTTCCTTACAAAAACTGCAAGATCCCAGCATCAGGCATTAATGATGTTTAGAGATGTATTTAAGCTTACACCTCCTGAGAAGCTTGCAGACATCGCAGACAAGTTCACTAGAAACGAAATCATGACTTCTAATGAATTTAGAGCGGTAATTGGTTATAAGCCGAGTAAGGATCCTGATGCAGATGAGCTAAGGAATAAGAACCTGAACAAATCTAAAGAAGAACTACAGAATGAATCTGATGTGTCAGTAAATGACATACAGCCGGACGAATCTGTAAATAACACGTAAAGGAGAATTCAAATGGTATACGATTTTGGAGGTTATGCCACTAGAAATGATCTAAGATGCTCGGACGGACGTACGATCCGTAAGGATGCATTTAAAGATTGTGATGGTATAACAGTACCGCTTGTGTATCAGCATGAACATGGTAACGTGGGCGCCGTTCTTGGTCACGCTCTTCTTGAAAACAGAGATGACGGTGTATATTGTTACTGTGCATTCAATGATACTGATAGTGGTAAGAATGCAAAAGAGTTGGTAAAGCATGGAGACATTAAGAGCCTTTCAATTTATGCTAATAAGCTTGTTGAGAAGGCTGGAAATGTTGTTCATGGAATGATAAGAGAAGTATCTCTTGTTCTCGCTGGAGCAAATCCAGGAGCATTCATTGACACTCTTAGCATTTCTCACAGTGATGAGGAAGATGTAATGGAGGAAGAAGCTTTGATTTATCCCGATTTTAACGATGAATTGGAAGAGCTTTCCCATGCTGACGACGATAAAGAATCTAATGATGATTCTGAAGAGACAATTCAGGATGTAATTGATTCCATGACTGAGATCCAGAAGAAGGTTCTCTATTTCCTCGTTGGTAAGGCAAAGGAAGGCGGAAGCAAGACAGTTGAGCATTCTGATGAGGATGACAACTCTCTTGAACACGAAGATTCAGATAGAGAATCTAATTATGAAACAGTTGAAGATGTAGTCAATACCATGAGTGATAAGCAGAAGAAGATTATGTTCTTCCTCATTGGTAAGGCTCAGGAAAACAAAAATACAAAAGGAGAAAAAGATATGGCAGTTGCACACAACGCATTTGAAGACCAGAAAGATTATGTAGCAGTTGATAGCAAGGATGAGCTCACTCATTCCGAATTGACAGAGATCATTAAGGATGGTAAGAGAATGGGATCTCTTAAGGAGTCATTTCTCGCTCATGCTGCAACTTATGGTATTGATCAGATTGATTGGCTGTTCCCGGAGCCCAAGACGACATCTGATAGGCCCGAGTTTATTTCGAGGAGAATGGAGTGGGTATCCACGGTTATGAACGGCGTTTCTCGTTCGCCCTTCTCAAGAATTAAGTCTATGTTCGCTGATATCCGTGAGGATGAGGCAAGGGCTAAGGGTTACATCAAGGGTCACCTGAAGAAGGATGAGGTATTCTCACTGCTCAAGAGATCTACAACCCCTACGACAATTTACAAGAAGCAGAAGCTTGATCGTGATGACATCATCGACATCACAGATTTCGACGTCGTTGCTTGGATCAAGGGCGAGATGAGAATCATGCTTGATGAGGAAATCGCTCGTGCTATCCTCGTTGGTGACGGCAGACTTGCTTCTGATGACGATCACATCAATGAAGAGAACGTTCGTCCTATCTGGAAGGAAGCAGATCTCTTCTGCATCAAGACAGAGGTTACTGTTGGTGATACAGATGATGCAACAGCTAAGAACTTCATTAGAGCATGCATCAAGTCCAGAAAGGATTATAGAGGTTCTGGTAACCCGACTCTCTTCACAACTGAGGATATGCTCACAGACCTTCTCCTCCTTGAGGACTCTATTGGTCACAAGCTGTATAAGACAGAGTCTGAGCTTGCTACAGCACTCAGAGTTTCTAAGATTGTTACAGTTCCTGTAATGGAGAACCTTACAAGACAGGTAACAAAGTCTGGTTCTGCTTATACAAATACTCTTAAGGGTATCATTGTTAATCTCAACGACTATAAGGTTGGTGCAGATAAGGGTGGTTCTATCAATATGTTCGAGGACTTCGATATTGATTACAACCAGGAGAAGTACCTGATCGAGACCAGAATTTCTGGCTGCCTCGTTAAGCCGTTCTCTGCAATCGTACTTGAGACATCTTCTCAGGGCTAATTAAGTAATGGAGGAAATTATTATGGAAAAGAATTATGGTTTGGCTTCCGATAAGTATGTTGGTTCTGTAGTTTTCTATGTAGCAAGTGGTAAGATCTATACAACTGGTGTTGCTGCTGAGCAGAGTGCAGATACTCTTGCAAAGACAGAAGATCTTGTACACGCTTTTAAGATGGGTACACTTCTTCTTAACAACAGCGGTGTTCTTGGTCGTCCTCTTGCAATTTCCACATCTGGTACACCTGCGGTTGCTACTGTTCTTGCAGCTTTTGCAGCTTCTGAGGGTGCTTTCACAGCTGTATCTCTTACTAACGCTGCATCTTAATTCAAAATGGGAGTGAAATATGGCTAAGTTCTATGGAAATGTTGGTTTTGAAACAATGACAGAACCCAGTAAAGGCGTTCACAAAATGATTACGATCCCAAAGCCGTATAAAGGTGACTTCCTTCAGAACTATGTTAGAACTGAGCAGGGAATGAGCATCAATGATGACTTAACTGTATCAAACAGAATTAGCATAGTAGCAGATCCATATGCTAGACAGAATTTTCACACCATTAAATGGGCTGAATATCTGGGTACTAAATGGAAGGTGAATAACGTAGAAGTTCAGTACCCTAGATTAATACTGAGTCTCGGGGGGATGTACCATGGCGACTAGGCTTGAGCTGCAGACGCTCTTAGAAACAATTTTGGGGTCAGAAAATGTGTACTATCAACCCCCTGAGAACGTCAGGATGAATTTTCCTGCTATTGTCTATTCAAAAGAAAGATTGGATAATACTTTTTCAAATAATAATGTTTACAAAGTTGATCATGCGTACAAAGTTATTGTCATATCTGATGATCCGGATTTTGATGTTGTTCAGAAGATTAATTGTCTTCCAACTTGTCGATTCCTGACAGAGTATGTGGCAGATAACCTATATCATGATTCGTTTATACTATATTTCTAGGAGGAAATATTATGGCAAAACTTGTATGGGACCAGACTGGTGATAGACTTTACGAGACTGGTACAAAGATGGGTGTTCTTTACCCTTATGATGCTACAGATCCTACGAATCCTTATCCGAAGGGATATGCTTGGAATGGTCTCTCTTCTGTTCAGCTCTCACCTTCTGGCGCAGAAGCTAACGATATTTATGCTGATGACCAGAAGTACCTCTCACTGTATTCAGCAGAGGAAATGGGTGCTACTATTGAGGCATACACATATCCTGATGAGTTCGCTGAGTGCGATGGTTCTGTTGATGCTGGTAATGGTCTTATTGTAGGTCAGCAGACAAGAAAGATGTTTGGTCTGTCATTCGTTACAACTGTTGGTAATGACACCCTTGGTAACGATTATGGTTATGATATTCATATCCTTTATGGTTGTAAGGCATCTCCTTCTGAGAGATCCTATCAGACAATCAATGATAGCCCTGAGGCAATCTCTTTCTCATGGACTCTCACAACCACAAAGACAGATGGATTTGAGTACACAGTAAATGGTGCTACAAAGACAACAAAGCCTCTTTCGTCTCTTACAATCAGATCTACGAATTGTACATCAACAGGTCTTAAGGCTCTTGAGGATGCTCTTTATGGAACAGAAGCAAGTGGTGGATCAACAGGTACAGATGCATATCTCCCGCTTCCTAGTGGTGTTGCATCACTTCTCGCTACTACTTAGGTAACGGACGAGGGCGAAGACCCGCTCACCACTGGTGACAACACTAATCCTACAGACACTGATGCTACCGATGGTGTAGGCTAATAAAAATTTATAGGGGTACTCATATTGTGTGGGTACCCCTTTTTATTCTAAAGGAGAAAAACACAAATGACATACGAAACAATTACATATTCCGATTATAACGGTGTAACAAAGACAAAGAGATTCTACTTTAATATTAATAAGGCAGAACTCATTAAACTTGAAACGATGACACCTGGTGGAGTTGCTCAGTCACTCCAGGATGCCGTAGATGCTAAAGATGCTGTTAAACTTATGAAGTTCTTTGAGATGATTATTTCAATGGCTTATGGTGAGAAGTCTGAAGATGGTGAAAGATTTGTTAAGAGTCAGGCACTTTCAGAAGCATTTATGCAGACAGAGGCATACAATCAGCTTTTTACAGAACTTCTTACAAATGCAGACAAGGCAAGTAAGTTCATTAATGCGGTATTCCCTAAGGAACTCGTAGAAGAGGCAGCAAAGCAGCAGAAGGCTGAGCAGAAGCAGATTCAGGCTGCAGTAACTAGTGAAATCCAGGATTCTCACCTTTCTGAGTAAAGAGGTGATTATCGATGCTCAAAATACATATCCCTGAGACAGAAGCTTACAGTGATAGATATGAAAAATTCATAAATGTTAAAGCAACAGATATAGTTCTTGAGCATTCTTTAATTTCCATTTCTAAATGGGAAGCAAAGTATCACAAAGCATTTTTGGACAATAACATTGAAAAAACTAACGACGAATTGATAGATTATATAAGATTTATGTCACTATCATCAAATGTTGATCCAAATGCTTTTAGAGTCATTCCAAAAGAAGAGATGGATAGAATCTTAGAATATATTAAAGATCCTCAATCTGCTACAACATTTTCAGATGAAAAGACTGGCAGAGTTAGTAGGGAAATAATAACTTCTGAGCTGATTTATTATTGGATGGTTGCATTACAAATCCCATTTGAATGTCAGAAATGGCATATTAATCGTTTACTGACATTAGTTAAAATTTGTAACATTAAGAATAATCCAGATAAACATAAGATGTCAAAGAGTGACATTTATGCTCAGAATAGAATGCTTAATGCTAAGAGAAGGGCTAAACTCCACTCTCGTGGATAAACTTCAAAATGGGAGTAAAATATGGCGATTCGTGTTAAGTATAAGAAAAAGAATTCCGAAAAGAATTTGGAAGCTTTAAAACAGATGAAAATTAATAGTGTTATGCTTGACTTGGATCGTTTTGGTAAAATGGGGGTTGCTGCTTTAAGAGATGCTTCCCCTGTTTTAACCGGATTAATGGCTAATTCTTGGCATTATGAAATTGTTAAGAATGATAAAAAGACAGCTATTATATGGTATAACACAGATATTGAGAACCGCATGAATGTAGCAATAATCGTAGATCAAGGACATGCTACAAAAGGCGGCGGTTGGATAAAAGGTAGAAATTTTATAGCTCCAGCCATGGAACCTGTCTATGAAGAATTAGACAAATACTTAAAGGAGGTGATGGGTAGATGAGCTCAGTTATTGACGAACGTGTTGTACAAATGTCATTTGATAATGACCAGTTCGAAAAAGGCGTATCACAAACCATCAAATCCCTTAATAAACTTGATAAGACATTAGTAGATACTGCAGATGGCGAGTATTTTACAAAAATGGAAGAACGGATTAGTAAAGTTGAACAAGCATTTACTAAATCCGGAATGGTTATTAATGGCATCCTTATTGGTATTGGTCAGACAATTAATCAGTATATTAATAAAGGTTTGGCCGCTCTTACACAGGGTATACGTGGCGGTTTTAATGAGTATCAGACGCAGATGGATGCTACCCAAACAATCCTTGCAAATGTTAAGGATGAGGGTAAAGGTATTAATGATGTAACCGCAGCATTAGATGAATTAAACACTTATGCAGATAAGACAATATACAATTTTACGGAAATGACTCGTAATATTGGTATGTTTACGGCTGCAGGTGCTGATCTTGATACTTCAGTTGCCACTATTAAAGGTCTGGCAAATGCTGCTGCACTTGTTGGTGCTAATGCTACTACAGCTGCAAGAGCCTGGTATCAGGTTTCACAGGCAATGGCTGCCGGTTCATTTAAACTTATGGACTGGCGTTCATTAGAAATTTCTAATATTGCTGGTGAGGGATTTAAATCAGTTCTTACAGAGGTTGCTCGTAAAGATGGTCTTGCTGTTGCTAAAATGATAGATAATGGCACAGCAATTAGAGATACTCTCAAAGATGGTTGGCTTACTGCTGAAAGATTCGCAGAAGCTATGAAGATCCTTACTAATGAATTGTCACCAGATCAGTTAGTTGCTTTAGGATATACAGCAGAACAAGCTGAAAAGTTACATGCTATAGCAGAAGAAGCACAATTTGCAGCTATAAAGGTTAAGACTTTTGGTCAGTTAATGGAAACCACTGCAGAAGCCATAGGATCAGGCTGGGCAGTTACTTTTAGAACACTTATTGGTGATTTTGAAAGAGCTAGAACATTTTTCACCCGTGTTAGTATTTCAATAAATAGTATAATCGATAAAATCTCTGATTATAGAAATAGATTTTTAGATTTTATTTGGAATACTTCTGGAGTAGACGAATCTAGTGCCTATACTAATTTTAAAAGAACTATTGACAATCTGATTGCTATATTTAGTACATTTATAGGTTCTGTAAGAGCTGGTTTTGATAATGTCTTTAGTTGGTTAGACATTAGATCTGGCATTGGTAAATTTACAGGTAATATACAGAAATTTACAAAAGCATTTGTTTTAAATGATACTAAAAGTTGGACAAATTATTTAAAAAATAAAGAAAAAGTTAACAAAGCAATAGCTGACGGTCTTGATCCTGATGAAGTTGTTAAACATGTTTTAACAGAATCTGAATTAGCTAATTATTGGGATTTAGATGCTGTAAATGAAAATATTAAAAAACTTATAAGGGTGTTCAGAGGATTATTTTCTGGTATTGATATAATATTCACAACTATAGGTGATACTATAGGATGGGTTATAGATTTAATACCTGGAATGGATAATTTCTTTGGAAATCTTAAGGATGGAAATCTCACCTTATTAGATAATCTTGCTGATATTATGGACAAAGTAACAATGGTCCGTGATATGATAGTAGATCTTAATCTTATTCCTAATATTCTAAATCTAATTAAACAAAGTATACTTGATTTCATTAAGAATAGTCCAATTTTAATGGGATTAATTGGAGCTGTAGATTATGCTATACGTGTAGTAAAAGCATTCATTGCAACTCTTAAAGATATTAATATTTCACCATTTAATATTCTAGTTGGTGCTATAAAAATGGTCGGCGGCACAATTGCTGCTATATTCTATGGCATATCAGAAGCCATTAGTAAAATAGTATCATTCTTTACTGGAAAAACAGATTTTTCATTCTTTGACACTATTGGAAAAGAAATAGGTATTTTTATAGTTCTTCTAGGAGAACTTGGTAAAGGCACAATAAGTGTTGCTGATGTTTTTGATTATTATAAACAAAAAGTCATAAAAGCATTTGAATCAATAATTAGAAGTCCTTTTGTTGAAGGTGTTATTAAGTTTTTTACTGGTGCTTGGAATAGTATTAAGAATTTTTGGAACACATTTGTTTCTATGTTAACTAATCTTGGCACATATCTTAGTAATTTTTATAATGAATATTTTGGTGATTACGAATTTGATATAACAAAAGTTGGAATATTTGGTGCACTTACTGCAATAGGTGTTATGCTCTATAATTTGTCCAAAGATATAGGTGGTTGGGCAAGTATAGGTGCTAGAATTGCTGATGTTTTAGATGCAATAGCATCCCGAATTAATTCTGAAGCATTATTGAATATAGCGTATGCTGTTGGTATTCTTGCAGCATCAATATTTGTATTATCATTAATACCGATAGACAAATTAATGGATACTGTAAGTATGATTGTGGCAGTCATGCTTATGTTCATAGCTTTATTTGCAGTTATAAAGAAAACTTTTGACGCATTAGAAGCAGTAAGAAATAGTATAGAACCTATAGAAAAGATGGGTTTAAATCTTTCAAAAGGATTACAGAGATTTATTCAGAGAGCAGGTTCTGCATTACTTCTTGAGGCAATTGGTGACGCATTCTTAAAAATAGCTGGTTCTTTAGTAGCAATAGCATTGGCGTTCCAATTTATGCCTAAAGCTATGGGAAAAGCTATTGCTGTTTTTACAGGTATTGGTGTAGCTTTAGCGGCCATTTTAATAATACTTACGGCAATGACAAGTAAAGGGGTTGCTGGAGCAGAAGGATTTAAGAATGTAAGTGATTTATTAAATCTTGGAATAACATCATTCTTGGGTGCAATGTCTCAAGCAGCAAAAATGGTTGCTTTATCTGTTATTATAGAAGCTTTCGGTGATGTTATGATGAAGATGGCAGCTGCTGTAGCTATAATGGCCTCAGTTGCTAAAGATGATGGAACATTTTTTAGAGCTTTGGGAGCATTGCTTTTAATAACAGTTTTGATGGGTGCACTAGTTGCTGGACTTTATGCTTTATCGCAAAGGATAGGTTTGGTAAAAGCAAGTGTATTTGCTGGATTATCTTTAGCTCTTATTGCATTTTCTGGTTGCTTAATTACATTATCTATAGTAGCCGCAATTTTAGGGAAGATCCCATTTGGTCAGTTAGCCACGGGAGTTGTAGCCATATCATTTTTAGCTATATCATTAGGAGCAGCTATTAGAATAATGACAAAATACATAAATGGTCAAACGGCCGGTGTGTTTATGTCTATGGCTGCAGTATTCCTAGCTTTGGGTGCTGGTATGGCCGCAGTAGTTTATACGTCATCATTAATTCAAAATGGTTTCCAAATTGCTGCATTATCAGTTGCTGTTGTTGGTATGATAGCTCTTATTGGTGAAATGATAGGTTTAGTAGCCGTTTTAAAGACATTAAATGTTGATTATAAGGTTATCCTGTCTCTTTCAGCAATAGTTGGAACAATGGCATTGGCATTTGTTGGTATTGGTGTAGCATTAAATCTGCTTAATGATGTACATGTATCACCATCAGCTTTACTTACTGTAGCAGCCATGATGGTAGTATTGCAGCTTGTATTATCAGAAGCTATTGGATTAGGTATTCTTGCTGCTGTAGCTGAAGCAGTAATACCTGGTGTCGGCTATGTTGCAGCAGCCGCAATTGGTGCTATAGCTGCTATGATACTTTCATTCGGTGTAACAGTATATTTATTATCACTTGCGATTTTGAACGTTCAAGAAGCACTATCTAATTTCTTTGATGTACTTATATTCTTGTCAACACAGGGTGAATATTTCATATCTACAATCCAAGGTGCTGGAGAAACAATAATAAAAGCGGTTCCAAGTTTGTTTGGATTATTTATGTCAATTGGTGTTGCATTAGGCACTGCTATATCAGCCATATTGCTTGGTGTACAGGCTATGTTAGAAAGTATTGTCTTACAGGCATGTACTATGATACTTCAAATAATAGTATTAGTTTCAGATTGGGTTAATAGTAATCAAGATTTAATACTAACTGCCTTATCTAAATTATGGGCTGCTATTTTAAATCTTGCAATTATAGCACTAAAAGTAGCCTTACAAGATATATTACCCTCAGTTTTGTCTGTAATATTTAATTTCTTCTCACTGCCGTTAGCAATGAGAGTTCTTGGTTTGTTATTTGATTTATATGGATTAATTTGTGGTGCGTTGGGAGACTTCTTAAAAAATAGTGGTATACCAATATTAGAATGGCTCGGTGATGTATTGCTTGGTCAAGCAGATAAAACCGAGAAAGCTGTCGGTAAGGTAATGGAATGCGTTGGCTGGTTAAATGACACATTTAACTGGTTGTTGGGAGCATTAGGTACTCTTATTGGTGAAATTGATGGAGTTACTGCATCGGTTGATAAGGCAACTGGTGCTGTAAATGAGATGAATGCCTCAAACGAATCAATGAGCAATTCTGTTCAGGCGGCTAGTTTGTCAATGGCAAAAGCTGTATCAGGTACTGTAGCATCAATTACCCAAAATAGTTCAAAATTTGTAGAAGTCAACACTAAAGCTACTAATGAGTATGAGAAGAATAGTGCAAAAATAATAAGTTTACAGGGTGATGAAGTAAATGCATATAATGAAGCCACAAATGATAAAATAGAAATCACAGCAAATGGTATATCTAGCATGATCGGACTTGAAGACGGATTCATGGGAGATATTACTTCACTGTGGGGAGATGGTTTTCAATTAGATCTTGATAATCAGGATTCTTTCTGGACTTCTTTCTTGAATGGTGAAAAGTATTATGGTGAACAATACAATGGTGTTACTGTTGGTTATTTGTTAAAAAATACAGATTTATTGTCACAATATTATGGTGCACAATCAGAACTTGCTGGAGATTATTATGATAAAATGGCACAGTATTCATTAATGATGAGTACCGCTACTGATAATTCTCAAAGACAAGCAGCCCTGGATTATAAGAAAAAATATGTAGATCCATTGGACGAAGCTTTGAAAAATGCTGGATATAGCATGAAACAACGTCTTAATGATGGAATTGATTGGGAACTTACACCGCAGACTAAGAAGAAACAGGAAGAAACATTTAATTCTTGGACTAGTATGTTCTCAGCAGTCGATGACTATATGAAGAATTATAGTCCGCCAGAAGTCGATACATCAATGTATTCTCCCGATTTCGGATCAAGTAGTAGTGGTACAGACACTTCCAAGCTCCAAGAAGAACTTAAAAATCGTAATGATGCTATAAACAAGGCAGACTCAGAAATTCAGCCTAAAGATCTTACGCCCACCATTGATCTTGATTCTCTTAAGAATGAAGTCAATCAGGCTAATGGTATTATGACTGGTTCTCTCTTGGCTGCTCAGAATGCTGCAATTGGTGATTATATTAATACTGATTCAGAACTCAATCCATTCCTGAAAGACAGATGGCAAAATGTTTATAATTTTACACAAAATAACTATTCTCCTAAGGCGCTGTCTAGGATTGATATTTATAGACAGACTCAGAATCAATTAAGACTTTCGAGAGGTATGTAACAATGATTAAATCATTTTCAGTTACAAACTATCGAGATGAAACAATGAAATGCGTACTTACGAATCCTTCCGAGGAGGGGTTCGTAGTCGCATCCATTGATGGTTTAGGACCTAATGATGCAACAGTAAATGTATCTGATATTTCATCGATCGATGGTGGATTATTTAACTCCGCCCGTATTGGGTCAAGGAATATTGTCATTTCTTTGGTGTATTATTATGATTCTAAATGGTCTATAGAAGAATTAAGACATAAGAGTTATAGATATTTTGCTCCGAAGAAAAAAGTACAATTATTAATTGAAACAGATTATAGATTAGTATTTATAGATGGATATGTAGAATCAAATTCTGTTGCAATATTTAGTAAACAGGAAGGTTCACAGATTTCTATAATTTGTCCAAATCCTTATTTTTATTCAATAGAAAAAGAGTATAATGAATATAATAGTTATGCAGTTCCAGCATTTACATTTCCATTTTCTAAAGATTTGGATAATGAACAGAATTCAAAACTTTTAATGGGTATGATTCTTGACTATAAGTTAACAGAGGTTGCTTATAGTGGAGATGTTGATACTGGATTGGTTTTTGATATAGCATTTAAAAGCGCCATTAGTAATAATTCTACAATTCAGATAACCAATGGTAACACTAGTGTTCAAAATACTATATCTATAGCAAAAATTATAACACTTGTTAGTGGAATGCTACCTGGTTTTAATGCTATAACGAGTGGAGATTCATTACTTTTTTCTACAGTAAAAGGTAACAAATATTTAACATTTCTTCATGACAGTAAAGAATATAATGTTCTTGGTGCCGTGTCATCTAATGGAGATTGGGTTTATTTAATACCTGGAATCAATCGAATTAGAATTGATACATCTGATACTGAAGCTAATGTTGATGTATCATCCGAAAATAGAATATATTTCAACGGAATTTAATGTGCTATTAAAAAGAACTATTGTTTCTTTTTAAATTGTCAAGAAGGGGTTGAGCCTGGTTCGGTTCCTTCCTTGTCTGTCTCAATAAATCGAACTATAAAAATAACATTTAGCGCATAGTTATGGTTCGGCCCCTATCTTGACGATTATTTTTATTATAATGGAGTATATAATATGATAATAACAGTTTTGGATATGAACTTCAACGCTGTTGCGATAGTTGAGGCATATAGGTCTTTTATATGGACTGATCGATATGATGATGTCGGGGATTTTGAGCTATATGTTCCAGCATCTGCTCCATATTTAGACAAAATTCGCAATGATTTTTACATCTCATGTACAGAAGCAGATTATACTGGTTTTCGTAGATTGATGATTGTAGAAAAGAAAGAATACAAAACAGATTTAGAGAATGGAAATAATGTTGTGATTAGTGGACGGTCTCTAGAATCTATTTTGGATAGAAGGATTGTTTGGAAAAAAGATGGTTCAATAACAGAAATAAATCGTAAAACGATTCATGATAAGATTCCTAGTATTACATATGATGATTATGATACAACAAAGGAATTTCCACTTCAAAATGGTATCCAATATTTACTAGAAATGAATGTTATTAACCCAACGAATGATCCTCTTAGGAAAATTAATAGTTTTAGTTTTGAAAATTCTACGGATTCCAGAATAACAAGTTTAACATTAAGACCATGTTCTTATCGTGGTGATAGTCTTTATAATGTTATACGTAGTATTTGTGACATGTATGGAATCTCGTTTCAAATAGTATTTGATGAATCAATATCTAAATTTAAATTCAAATTATATAAAGGAATAAGTCATTTGTCATCACAGACAGAAAATGGCTATGTCTGTTTTTCAGCTGAATTTGATAATCTTCTTTCTAGCGATAATTCTATTGATATGTCAACTTATAGAACAATGGCGTATTTTATAGGAAATAGGGAAAAATGGACAGTTAAAGAATTTAGCGAGACGGAAATAGTAGAGACTGGTTATATAAGAGTTTATAATAATGCTTTATATGCTTGTATAAGTGATGAGGCAGGTAAAGTTGTTCCGAAAACGCATATCCCACCGGATGATACTACAACTTGGGCATTAGTTACAAGTTGGAATTTACAAACGGCATATACTGTAGGTTCTTATGTTACTTATGATCTTGAAATTTATAGAATAGATCATGATGTTGTTCGATATACTAGTGGACATACATATTCTGAAGGAGCAGTTGTTCTTAATGGAACTGAAGAAAATTCATGGATGTATGTTAGTTTAGTTAGTAACAATAATCAACCGTTGCCTTTACCATCAAGTGAATATCCGCATGGACAAACAAATGAATATTGGTATGTATGCAAAGATGAAAATGAATGTTTTAATGCACAAGATTGGGATCAAATTCAATCTATTGGAAAAGAAACAGAAGAAATAATTGGTAATGTTCAAAATAATTCAACTTCAGATATGGATAGAAGAGAATTATTTGTTGATGCTACAAATGTTCCGTCTTCGTATACTTATTATCCAGATCCATATGTAAACAATTCTAGAGATTATATATTAGACAAAGGTGTATTTGAAGCTACCCTTAGAGATAAAGCTTTATCTGAATTGACAATACCTAATTGTAGACCAACCAAGAATTTTGATTGTGAAATTGAAACACTGGTAGGTTTTAAATACAGAAGAGATTATAATATTGGTGATATAATAGAAGTAAAAGACGCTTTTGGATTCATAGATTCAGTAATTGTAAATTCTTATATTATTTCACATGACGAGAGCGGAATATTTAAAGCTTATCCAACATTTGAATCTGTAGAAGCAAGCACGATAGTTACAAGATATTTGGAACTTAATGATGATTTGTCAACGGGTACGTTCTTGCTCAAGATCCCTGAAAGCACAAGATTCAATGATAAGCAGATAATAGCAACATCTAAGAAAAATGATACAACATACTATCTTATGTCATTCGTAAAGAAAATTAGATCAGATTCGGAATTTACAGATGGACAAGTAGATAGAGAAATGCATATGGTAGCTTGGTGTACTGATACTACAGTATATACTGACGGTAGATATCAAACACAAGAACAAGCAATGACTATTGGACCAGCGATAGTTGGTCAACCGATGTTTTATATTGACATAGAAGGTAATATTGAACTTCCAGCAATAGTAAATCCTAGCTGGGAACCACCAGTGGATGTTAATCTTGGCGTTATAAATGAAGTTCATCCTGATAAAGATCAATATAAAAACATACTTTTAGCAAATTTGTAAGGAGAATTCAAAATGGCAGTAAGAAGTGGTTTTTTCAATGCCAGAATTGACGAGTATCAACAGCTTGATAGAACATATGGTTCTGAACAGTTTGGTTCACTGTTTGATGGTGTTATATCTGATGGCATTTTTGAAAATTATGAAAATGCTTTTAAGGTGACTATTGCTCCTTACTCACAGTCTGAGGGTTTAGGAGTTTATGTTGATAGCGGAAGAGCTTGGTATGATAGAACGTGGACACTAAATACTTCACAGTATAGATTACCAATCGAAGACCCAGCAGGCGATAGCTATAGAAGAGATGCAATATACCTAAGGATTGATAGGTCTCTTACAAATGAAGGAAGACGTAATTCTTTTGTTGTTAAAAAAGGAAAACCGTGGTATGATTGGAGCAAAGCTACTATTGAAGCAGCCGATACATCTAGTTCGTTAATAACTGAATATTTGATTGCTATAGTCGAGGTAAATCGAGCAGATGTTCCAACAGAATCAGCTCTTACAATTAGAGACACTAGACTTCATGGTAAAGACACAAAAATTAGTGATGAATGGAAAAGTTGGGGTGTAACTAATGAAAATGTATCAAGATTTTGTGAAGCCATTGTTCCAACTGACCAGACTGTAGATGGTATCATTTCATCTCTAGAGCAGGAATTCTCATCATATCAGAGCGTTTACCAGGCAGATTTCAATAGATGGTTTAATAATATTAAAGATCATCTTGGATCACTGTCTGATAGTGAGGTTGTAAATCTTACAATGCTCGTTGGTGAAATTTATGAGAGCGATTATGTGTCTGGAACATATCCTTTTATAGGCGAGTTAAATGGAAATAAGAAGTTATATCTTTCTCCATATGACGATGGTAAACTTCCGGAAGTTAACATAAATTTTGGTTATGCGAGTCTACCATATGCAGCAAATAATAGATCAGTTGAAGTAATATTAAACAGCAAGCCAATAATTTATAATGACCAGTATACTTATGAAGTTGGTGATTATGTGCACTATAATTCTGCACTATATAGATGTATAGAAGCTATTAATTCTCCAGAACCATTTAATTCAGAGAAATGGAAACTGGTTAGATATTACAGCACATCAGAAACATACTCTGTTGGAGATTGGGTGCTTTATGAAAATGTTCTATATGAATGTATTGTTGCGATAATAGAAGCAGAGGAATGGAATCCCGAACACTGGAGTGCTGTAACATAAAAGAAGGTGATATTTTATGCCTAATGATCATGAATTAGAATTTGGTTTTTTCGATGGAAAATACACATCAAACACCTATGATTGTTTATATGATTCTGGACAGATTTCTGAGATGTTCGATGGCGTTATCATGGATGGCGTTTATTTGAATTGGGAAGCCGGTTCTATGGAGATCGATGGTGTAACATACGAATGGAAATCGGGTATCATGTCTGTAAAAAAAGCAGAAACTGGAAGTAAACTAATATATGTTGAACCTGGAAAAGCTTGGTATAAAGGAACGTGGACTATAAATCCGGATGATTTATATATTAATGCGGCTCCCGAATACAGTAATGAATCTGTATATAAAATAAATCAATTGTGTGTTTACAAGTCTGTTGGTGATACAAAGTATAAACTTTATAAATGTACAACCGCTATCCCAAACCCTGAAGAATGGGATAATTCCCACTGGACAGAGATTTCAGCGCCGGTTTCTGATGAAGATATTGTTAAAGTTGAAATGGCAGTAGTATTAGAGGTTAATAAAGGTGGTAATGACTATAGCAATACTTTGACATATGCTATTGGTGATTATTGTGTTTACAAAGATGAGTCGGATTCAGAGTATTGTTTATATGAATGCAATACTGATATTGATGAAGCAGAGGCTTGGAATTCTAATCATTGGACAAAAATCTCAGATACTACTAGATTAAATGATATTTTGATAAAATTAAAAACAGATGTTGTTCATACCAAAAATATTGATGATTATATACTTGCATACGTAACAATAGAGGTTACAAAAGATCATCCAGAAGGTATAATAAATGAGTTTAACATAAAAAACATTGTTGGTTCTGAAGAGTCTCCATATTTTTCATGGATTCTTCAAGATCTTAATGTCTCATCTATTATAGATGAATGGTCTTCAATATTAGGAAGAACAATTATACCTTTTATTAAATGGTTTGACACTGTTCAGAGAATGCTTGATCCGGAATATGAAGACAATAGATATTCTTCAATGTATCCGGTAATAATGGAAGCATACAATCATCCATATGTTAATAGAATACTTCCAAGAGTAAATGAATATACAACCACAACATTTGATCATGAACCTGATGGTAATAGACGAACGTTTACAGTTACACAGCCAATGGTTAGAATTTCAAATGTAAGGGTTAATGGTATACGAGTTCCTTATGATGTTTCTAACGATTGGACAGGTAGTTCATTTACATTTTTAACTGCTCCAGCAAGTGGGGCTACAATAACAGCCAGATTGGTTCCTATTAGGAATCTTTATGACTTATATTTTGAAGAACCCACATAAAGGAGGTTATTAAATGGCATTAGTTGGAAAAACCGTCATTAGATCAGACGATAATGAGAGAAGTTTTATTAAAGATGTTTATGATTATATTATAAACTTAAAAATTAGTGGTTTATCTGTTATTTCTTGTGATACAACAATAGAAGCTCAGTTTGATAATATTGAAGTTAATACACCAACATTTAATTTTACACTAACACCAAATATTATTCTTCAGATGATAAGACCTGCGGTAAAAGAAATGGCAGTTCAGGGTTATACGTTTAATGTAATAATTAATGATGAACAGAAATTTACAGCAACTATTCCGTTCACTAATACCACTAAGGCAATTGATAGTGCAGAAGAAAGGAAGTATTTTATAGGATATGTTGTCTCTTCTTCTGTTATTTATCTCTGGTTTGGTTCTTATGATGATATTACATCAATAAGAGATGCTAGCATTGCTATTTGTTCTATTTCGGACAATAATAGTGTTCCGAATAGATATGGAGCTGGTAATACAAGTGGTAATCTTGAGATTGCAACATATTATAAATCTGGAGTTACTGGTGTAGAATATACACTTGCAAATCTATTTAATTATGCTGTAGAACCTGGTTATATTGAGTATATTACACACCAATCATTTGTTAATGCTGGTCAGGAACAGTTTAGAAGTGATGATATTGTAAATTGTAGTGAAATATCACAGGGTAGATCTGTAGCGATTCAGCCCGGTAATTACTTCTCTGTGGGCTCACATACGCTTATAGCTTTGGACTAAGGAGGTAATTATGGGCAATTTCTATACAGAGACGATACAAAATGAAGCAAAAGAAATAGATTTTTTAACTGCTATATATAATAGAATAATGGGAACTCAGGAAAATCCTTCAATTTTTTGGTCTGGAATAACTTGTTCAGTTACTCCTGAAGATGGAGAGACTATAGAAAACGCGACACCGTCAGATATGGTGTACGAAAATGACAAAATATGTAATATGGATTTTTTGTTGGATAGTACCAATAATATAGTTTTAAGATTACAGATTAAACCGCACTATTATTGGTATATGAGAAATGCTTGTTATAATTTTATATTATTAGTAAATGGTGAAAAAGTTCTTAATAAAAAAGACGGTTCTGCAACTTATAGATATGATTGTGATGGAGTCAGATATGCCGATGGCGGTGGTGATGGACAGGTAACCACATTTGATGCACATAGAGAATTAACATTTTCTAAGTTTATTAATAATGATGGTACGTTTATATTTTGGATAACACCAAAAACTAGTACTTCATTTAAAAATGCATCTGCATCGTTCATGAAGTTTAAGGATACAAGCAATAATGTGTGCTGGGCTGGAAATGAAGCCGCATCTCCAATTGAAAATGGAAAAATTATAAATTTAAATGATCCGAGATTAACTACTAAATCTGGAATGTTTCCATTTGAAGCACGAACTGGTTATCTAGACTTCATCTCACATAGCAGTTTTGTATCTGGTTCAACAAAGGCTTTCACTTCCACTGATATTTATGACTGCACGACAGTAAACTTTGGTGATACACTGTCTCTTAAAGATGGTGCTAATTTCTTGGCCATTGGAGCTCATTCAATGGTAAAACTTGATAATTAAGGAGGTTTAAAATGTCTGACAAATATACTGGATATGTTGACGAAATGTTAGTCAAAGGTACATGGTGGGCATTTAATGGTGGACCTAAACCTCGTAATTTTACCGGTAATATTGATAATGATCCAGAAAGTATAAGGAATCTATCACTAATAATTACAGGTGCCTCACAAAGTAATGGTCATTTTCCAAACGATAGTTATGGCAAAAAATATGCAGTTCTAACAATTAGATATGGTGAAAGCGATAATCGATTATATATTCAGAAAGTAATAGATATTGATTCTAAGATTGAATATGAGAGATATTATCAAGGAACTGCATGGGGGACATATGCAAGAGTAACATCTTATTCAGATTCTAATCAAACTGCTCAAAAAGCATATGATCAATCTTTAACAAATGCTGGTGCTATAGGACGTATTAATCAAGCAATTGGTAGAAATGATAATCAGGCTCCTGGAACGCCTATATACACTAGACTTAACAATGTAGAAACAAACATTTATGGAACAAATGGTATCAATTCTAAAATTACTAGTTTACAGAATGGTGCTTCAAATGACAATTATGCTAGAACATCAGTACAGAATCTTCAAACAAAAGCTGGTAAACTTCTTAACCAGAATGATAATAAAATTATTAATGTATATCAAGGAAATGCTATTATAGATATTCCTGGTTCTGGCGATTCATCTCCTTTTCCTTATTGGAATAATACGGCCGCAAATGCACAATGGGCCAGGGATCACGGTTGTACCGCATATAATTCTGTTATGTATATAGCTAATACAAATGCTGATGGCGTCAACGGTCATGAGATTCATCTTGAAGGTGCACAGTTTAGAGGTGATCTCGGATGGATTCTTACGTATGATAGATCTACCCTTACTTCTAGAACAGATGGTGTATATGGCTTGTTATGTACTTGGATCTTATTTGTAATTGGTGGAAATTGGAATTAAACTTCAAAATGGGAGTGAAAATTAGCAATGCCGATATTTAATGGAGATGGGATGTTAGATCCATCAGAATTTTGGGCTTTGGCTGGTGCTTTAAGCGCTGGCCTTATAACCCTTTCAGCAGTCGTTAACATTGTTGTTAGCGCAATTAAGAAACTTAAACAGCCTGTGGAGACACAGAATCAAAAGTTTGATGAAATTAACAAACGCTTAGACGGAATCGAGGCCAAAATGAAAGACTATGAAGAGTATTTTGACAACGATAAGAAGCGTATAGACCTCCTCCAGGAAGGAAATCGTGTGACACAGAAGGCTATACTTGCTTTAATGTCACATGCACTAGATGGTAATCATACAGATGAGCTTGAAGAAGCTAAGAATAAGTTGCATGATTACCTATTAGAAAAGTAAAGGAGAAATTTATGGCTAAAACAAATTCCGGTCTTGTGGAATATTGCAAGGCTAAGGTAGGTTGTTACTACTGGTATGGTACTTTTGGACAGATGGCTTCCAAGTCTCTGTATAATCAGAAGTCTAATCAGTATCCTACGTATTATACAGCAAAGGATTTTGCTAAGCAGATTGCTAATCCTAAGCAGGTATTTGACTGTGCTGGTCTCATTAAGGCTTATCTTTGGACAGATAGTATTGATGATACCACACCGACATATAACGCTAAGCAAGATTTTGGTGCAACCGCATTCTATAACCATTGTACAAAGAAGGGGACTATTGGTTCCTTCGATAAGGTAGTTGGCAGACTCCTCTTTAAGGGTAAGAGTGCTAAGATGACACATGTTGGTGTCTATATTGGCGATGGAAAAATTGCAGAGGCAAAAGGTCACGCTTATGGTGTAGTTATTAGTGATCTGGATAGTAAATGGACTCATTGGGGACAGTGCAATCTAATTACAGAAGATTCCGTTACACCTGAACCTACTCCTCAGCCTACTCCAGCACCAACACCTAAGCCGGAAACTAATAAGTATATTGTAGATCCTGCGAAGGTTCATACGGTTCTTAACGTTAGAATTGGTCCTGGCACTGGTTATAAGGTTGTTGGACATCTTCAGCCCAAAACTGAGGTTACGGTTATTAAGACTAATGGATCTTGGGCCGCAATTGGTATTGATCGTTGGGTAAGTTCTAACTATCTTAAGAAAATCTAAATAAAAATTCAAAATGGGAGTAATTTATGGCAGATAGTGATGTAATTGGTGGCATCGAGAACCTTACCGATGCAGTATCTGGCGAAACACCCAGCTATGAGTATAAGAATCCCAATACAGATATGATGAAGGCTATCAGTAAGTGCATCGATGCCGCTGATGGTACAATTGGTAGTGAGTATCACTATGATGATCCTAATACTGATGTTATTCAGAAGATGGAAGAACTTGCCACTGCTATTTCTGAAGGTGGTGGAGGTAATAAAAATGCTCACGAAATCGTAATAATCCATGAAGAGATAGGAGAATAATATGGGAACATTTAATACTGGAACAATTCAGAGTACAGGTGATGAACGTTCATTCCTCACACTTATTTACAATCACATTATGGGTTTGTGGGATGGAGTAATATGTTCAGTAAAGAATGGCGATTCTGACATTATATCTCCTGCTACTCCTGACGACTTTGTGTGGGGTCAAAATACTATAAGCTATATAGAATTCAAACTCGACGCTGTTTCGTCACTTAGATTTACAACCCATCCTAGAGACAATGCTGACAAGCGTACTCGTGAATACAATGTTGCTCTTATTGTAAATGGTGCTACTGTGGTTAATAGAGGTGGAACAGAAGTTACTGATGGTAGAGGTGGTTTGTTGTTCTGTGGTAATAGTGGTTGGGTTAGTGATGGTTTGTCACCCGAAACCGCTGGAATTAGAAAATACATATTCTCTGAATATTTGTCCGATGATGTGAAGATTCTTTGGCTTGCCTCTAAAGATGGTTCTACATATAAAGATTCTCTCGTAACAATAGTAATGTTTAAGGACACTAATGGCAACTGGCATTATGGTGGAACAAATAATGGTTTTAGCCCTGAAACTTCAGACATTTATGATTCTACGGGATCAACTGTTGCTACAAAGAGTAGTCTGTTCACATATGCTGCACTTGCAGGTTATATTGATTATATTGTAGAGAGTGGCTATGTTAGTTCTGGAACTAAGGTATTTTCTACCCCTTATATTTATGATTGCTCGACAGTAGACTTTGGTTCTACAATTACTCTTAGTGATGGAAACTATATGGCTGTTGGAACACATTCATTAGTTAAACTTTGATATTTAGGAGGAAAACCACAATGCTTAAAGTTGACCAGAAGACTGGTGCTATTTATCTTACTAGAGGTGATAATGCTACGCTCGATCTCGGTATAAAGAGAGCTGATGGCACACCTTATGACTTTTCAGAAGACACTGTGGTTTTCACCATAAAGAAAAACACCGAGACTGCTGATATTTTGGTCCAGAAGACGTTCTCATCTGGTTCTATTGAACTAGTGCCAGCAGACACTTCTGGACTGAAATACGGTGTCTATAAGTACGATGTTCAGGTGACCACACAGGCTAGTAAAGTCTATACGGTCATTCCACCTAGTGACTTTGAGGTAGGTCCGGAGGTTACATAATGAACGATTTGCAGGGTAATCTTTCAGAAAATGGCACCTTGCAAGGAACTATTGGTAATTCTGATACCTTACATGGTGTTTTAAATGTAGATGAACTTCATGGTACACTCGAGACTGCTGATAATTTGACTGGTAGTCTCGAGGAACATGAACATCTCGAAGGAGAATTGGGAATAGGTGGCGGTGGTGTTACTAAAGACTACAATGTTTTGGACAATAAGCCACAGATAAATGAGGTTGAATTGATTGGTAATAGAACATTACCTGAGCTTGATATTCATTCTGCAACTATTCTTAATGAATTTGGTAATGTTTTAAAAAATGAATTCTATGACCATACGATCACAGAAGATTGATAGAATTTTTAACAGACTTGCCCCTCAAACGAGGGGGAGCACTCATAATCAAGGTTATGGGTTTTTACATAGAAAAGGGGTTAGACACTTTCCAACACGGGTAAACTCATTTGAATACTTTGTGAGGGTTACACTTAAATAGAAAGGTAATAATAATGTGGTTACAATGTCAATGTTGTGGTAAATGGACTTATTACCCACAATTTTATACAGTTATGCACTGTAAGTATTGTTATTCAGATTTAACTGCTTCCGCTTTTGTCAAATTAGCAAATAGAAATTAAAACAACAACAATCTTAAAAACGGCTCAATATTAAAATTGTCATGCAGCGGTTGGCCTATATTCGGTACACAGATTAAACATCTTGAAAGGAGTTTTAAAATGACGACTCGAGGATATTATTTCAGGAGGATAACCCATGGATGAATCTATATTAGCCACAATAAGTGGTATGCTTGGTATACAAGTTGATGAGAACCATTTTGATACTGATATTTTGGTTCATACAAACTCAGCATTCAATAGACTTTATGAACTTGGGGTTGGACCTTCTAATAAGCCATTTTCAATCTCAGGAACTAATGAAACCTGGTCTGATTTTTGGTTAGATGCAGACTCTTTGCTTCAGTTGAAGACATTCATATATCTTTATGTGAAGCTTCTGTTTGATCCTCCGGCTTCAGGCTTCGCTACAACAGCAATGCAGGAAGAGATTGCTAAACTGGAGTGGCTTATGTATGTCATGTGCGACAATAATCGTACTGATATTTACAATCCTTACAAAGTTTACTCTGTTGGTGACAAATGCATCAATAAGGACAGGTATTATGTCAGGATTGTTGCTCAGACTGTACCGGAGCCTAGATTTAAGCCTGAGAATTGGAAGGAATTTGTGAATAAAGATCCTTATGTCGAGGAATTCTCTACACTTAAGAACTACTATGTTGGTAATAAGTGTACACGTGAAAACAAATACTACGTCGCCATTGCTGATATTCCTGCAGGTGAATGGGACGCAGAGAAATGGGTGGAATATACGCCATGAAAGTAGCTTATATTTGTGACTGCGAGATGGACTGTAAGACCTCTTGTGGATGTTGTATAAATGGTGGACCTTGTCAGCATACCACTGATATTCGCCACGCTAAGAACTTTGAGGAGACACCTATTATCATCGGAAATGACAAGTTCGAAGATGTCACACCTGATGGTATGAAGGGTGAAGTACATTATATGGAGAAGCCCGTATGAACTACTCAGAGTGTATGCAGCTTCCTGACTTCATGTCTCGCTATAGATATTTGAAGCTTGGAGGTGGTGTTGGTGAGGAGACTTTTGGTTTTAACAGATGGTTAAACCAGGAGTTCTACCATTCGGATGCCTGGAGGTCGTTCAGACGCAAGATAATCATAAGAGATGAAGGCTGCGACTTGGCGTGTCCAGGCTTTGAGATTGGTAATAAGATACTAATCCACCACATAGAACCTATAACAATTGCTGATATTAAGAACAACAGTCCTTTAGTGTTAGATCCTGAGAATGTCATTTGTGTTAGTCATAAGACTCACGAAGCGATTCATTATGGTTCTGAGGATCTTTTAAGAGGTATGTTTGTTACAGAACGAAGACCGGGGGATACGAAGTTATGGTAGACGGATATTTGATGCACCATGGCATTAAAGGCCAAAAGTGGGGTGTAAGAAGGTATCAGAATGAGGATGGGTCATATACCACTCTTGGTAAAAAGCGTCGTTCAATGATTGATACACACTATAAAATTTCTCAAGAATTATCTGATAAAGATTATGATATGTATACTGGAGATAGTGAGGCCCATAAGCATCGAGAAGATCTAAATAGGTCTAGAGAAATCGTTGATTATGTATTGAATAATCATGCAAAAGATGTAGTAATGGTCAGTAAAAATGGATCAGAAGTATTTATATCGAATCAAAAAGATAATTGGGAAATAGGATGGGCATCAAGACCTAAATCCCAAAAGAAGGGAAATGCCTCTAAAAATTTAAAAGAAGCTATAAGTATGGTAAGAAAATATAGTGATCTCCCGATAAAAGCTTATATATTAGATGAAAATGTCCCTAGTTCTAATTTTGCTATAAAAAATGGTTTTGAAAAGACTGACAATTATATTGACATACATGGTAATAAGCATAGGGAATATATTTATAAATAAAGGAGGACCCAAAATGAGAATCTCAGACAAGACGTATGATATTTTGAACGATATATCACATCTGTATGCACCGTTTATTGCTATGATAATGGCAATTCTTGCAGTGTTCCTTAAGAGTGATACTATGGCTATTGTTACGGCTGTAATTACGGCTATCGATGGTTTCCTTGGCGTTACTGTGAAGTACTTTAAGGCTAAGTACGAAGCAGAGCATAAGAAGGAATGATATTTTGCCTAAAATGTTATAAGGGGCCTTTCTGACAAGTCTGTTTATACCTCCCTGTGGAATATAGATATACGAAATAGCATTCAACACCCATATATGACGCAATTCTCCACGGCCCTTATAGCATTCCTGGATAGGACCTCCTACTGGTTTCGGCTGGTAGGAGGTTTATATTTACATACCCTATATTTTTTTCGCAAATTTTACATGTCCTATAATGAAAGACTATAGCGGACCAGGTTTTAGGTGGGCTGATAAAATAAGAATATTTTAATATTCTTACACTCAACATAAGAAATATTATCGACATAAGTAATATTTCAACTATGGGCGACTCGACCTTAGAACAGTGCTATGACAAAAGACTGGTTGTTTGAAGCATAGATGTCTTTACATAGGGTATATTTTTTTCGCAAATTTTACATATTATATAATGAACAACATATAACAAATTTATGAAAGGAAGGTGATTTATATGTTGAACAAAATAATAGCAGTTATAATAGGTTTAGTATTAACAGTGGCAACAGTTACTAGTTGCGGAATCTTAGAAGATAAGATGGACGATAGATTTACTGAGGAAACTGAGAAAGAATCTACAGGATACACATATACTACACTGTATATACAGCATGGAGATTATGAATATGAAACAAAATACATATTTGTAGGGATCGACGGAGAAAGGTTAGATCTCTATGAGATGCATGAGGTTCAGAATCATTTTCTCGCAGCTGGATATACAGTCGGAGAAATGATGTATAATGAGGATTTTACTCAGGCCGAAATGTCAGTCTATTCGTCTAAGGATTTCCCCACTTGGTATGAGTAATTGTTAATAGTGGCTCGTTTTACACGGGCTATTATTTTTTTCGCAAGAAATACATCTTCTATAATAGCACATTATTATTTAATGGAGGTGAAATATGAATACTACAAAATTAATAAAGAAGGCATTTAACAAAGGCAGTGACAATACCGCTGTTTTGATAGTTGGTAATGTTTTAGCACTGATTGTGTATATTTTCTATATATACTTGATAGTAACAGGTATATATACAGAAGGTATTTGGACAGTGTTGAAGTGGATAACAGCTATTATAACTGGCGAGGGTGTTATGACATTGACAAAATGGTTAATATTCTTTGAAGTTGGTGTAATAATGATGTCTAAAGATAATGTATAATGTGCATGAATATAGGTCGATTTACTCGGCTTATATTTTTCGCAAGAATTACATCTTCTTTAATAAGAAGGAGGTGATATTTATGAAATCATATGAAAGACCTAAGAATCCAGAAGGTCATGAGAATTTCTATAATTTTTGTAAAAGAGTTTATGGAAAAACTCCTGACGAAATGGACGATAAAGAATTTGATATGGTAGAAGATGAATGGATCTGTCGACTTAAATGAAAGGAGGCAAAGGCATGATTAGGAATTACGGAATTAGAGCTATTCCTTGGGGAAAAACAAGACCTGAGAAGTAGTTCTAACCGGAAGGCTTGAAACATAGCCTTTCTTTTTTCGCAAAATTTACATCTCCTATAATGCAATATAACTTTAAAGGAGGACAACGAAATGAAAGAACCGAGATTATCAAAGAAGGGTAAGTTATTCGTAAGACTTTGTGAGAAGATAGGTTTTACTGTATTGACGACGACTTTGGGACTCGTGGCTTTCTTTACAGGACATCCGATTGTCGCATTTGCGATGACCGTGTGGGCTTGTATTGAAACTCATGGAGCGTTCAAGGCGTTCTTCAGATACAGCGAAGAACCGACTCTTATTATAGAGAAAAACGAAGCTCCCCAGAATTTGAAGGAGGTTAAATCAGAAGAGGTCATTATTGAGGAGTAATGCAAAGACATGGGTCGTGAATCACGGCCTATATCTTTTTATTACATTCGCAAAATTTACATACACTATAATGACTATAATAAATTGGAGGTGAACAAAATGTTAAGATCAGAAACAACAGGAAGGCTTGTAGATGAGTTTATTAACAAGACTATTATGTTGAGAGAGAACATGAATAGCAAGTTTGATAGACTTATTGTCAAGGCAACCGTGAAACGTGATGATATTTGGCAGAAGGAATTTGAAAATAAATAGTCGAGATTAATAGGGCATTCATGTCCTATTATTCTTTCGCAATATTTACATATGTTATAATGCATAATATTTTTGAAAGGAGAACTAAAATGGACGAAAATGAACGGCAGAAAATTATTGAGGAATCAGCAAAGAAGATCACTCAATTACAGATTGAGAAGCTCTCTATAGGGGTTGATATTTGGAAAACCAAAAGAGAGATACAGAAATTAAACTATAAATTGTGTGATCTCGAAACTAAAGAATCTTCGATTGATTACAGCATCGACCAGGAAGAAGATTATTTGAGAAGAGTTATGGAAGAGAATATAGGAGAGTAACATCTCCTATATCTTTTTAAATTATATTTTAAAAGGAGGCTTAAAATGACAGATTTAACAGAGCTTAACACATTAGAAAGGTATCTTTGGGAGCATAATATTCCTTATAGACGAATTGATGACACTGGTAGTTATATTCCCCACGGATTAGATGGTCAGTATCTCGATCGTCATCAGATAATGGTATATAAGGATAAAAATGATATGAATAGTCATGATCAAACACATTGGATTTGGGATGCTATTTGTCATTATGGATCATATGGTCATAATGATGGTCTTTTAGAGATCTCAGGTTCACTTGTCGATGAAACAAAGACTGGAGATTCTGTGGAGGGTTACTTATTTGCTAGTGAAATTATTGAAAGATTAGAAAAGGAGGCTCACAATGGCTAAAATCGCAGATGGAAAGGCACTATTTGTGTATGATGGACCGTTCCTACACTTTGGAACAGTACAGGGGCATGGGATATTTCATACTTATGCTGTTTCTTTTGAACAGGCTCGTAACAATATTATATATCAGTATAAGAAGTTATACGGCTACAAACCAACATTTAAGTTAACAATCGATATGACAAAATTAAAGGCTGAGGAGGAATAAATATGACTTATGAGATGCTAATAAAAATAATGAAAAAAAATAATATTCCTGGAAATTGTGAATTTAGAAGTGATAGCGGATGGGAATGTTCTTCTAGTGATATGGATGGTATGTATTATAATAAAAAACTTAATGTTATGATATTTACGCAACTACAATATCCTCCTGATATATATAATAATAATCCAGATTGGTGTCGTTTGAATTAAAGGAGGATTGATATTTATGACTATTTTCATTATTTGTATGGTGGCGGTAGTACTTGCTATGGGTATTGTCGGAGGAATTTATATTTTAGGGCTTAAGGACGCTATCAAGGAGAAGGAGAGTCGAATTGATAAACTTGAGCATGACCTTGAATGGTGGCAGGAGTATTGTGATGATATTACTGCTGAGAAGACAACCATTATTAATACTCATGAGAACAGACTCAAGGAACTTGAGAAGAATTCGGAGATGCTACTTAAGGAACTTGAAGCTGCTCAAGAAAGGGCTCTTGATAAGGAATCTGAGAATGATAAACTTATATTTGAAATGAGTCTTAAGGATGGTATGTCTGAAACTGAGGCTATGAAGAAGATCGATGAGGCTAATGCTATAAGAATAGCAACAAAAGATATCGATTTTCCACCTGTAGATAAAGTTGAAGATGATATTTCAGATACTGTAAGTAAGTTTTTAAATAGACAGGCTAAGAAGGAGGAATAAATATGGAACTTATTGATTATGATTCTAGATGGATTGCATGTGACCAGTTCCGAATGACTTTAGAATGTGTCGGTACCGAGAAGGATTTAGCAACAATTCAAAGAGTATATAATACGGGAGTCTATCAATTAATCAGTCTTACAGGATCAAGTGAAAAGGAGAATAAAACCATGAGTAAAGAAACAAAGACACTTACTGCTACAGAACTTTGCAGAATAGAACGTGATGCATATGAAAAAGGATATGCTAGAGGTATGGAGACTGCAATACGTGCAGCAAGGTCAACATATGGATTTGCTTGGAATAATAAGGATCTTAAGATCAAAAAGGTCATCTTCAACGACCCTGCAACCATTGTATTCTGGGCTGATGGCACAAAGACTGTAGCGAAGGCTCACGGTGACGACAAGTTCGACAAGGAAGTTGGACTTACTGTCTGCATCGCAAAGAAGGCTCTTGGCAATAGAAGTAATTTTGATAAGGTGTTCAAAAAGTGGATTAAGTAATTGACAAAAAGTTTTAACAAATTATATTTTCAACAAAGGAGACAAATTATGAGAGTTTACAAGTGTGACAGATGCGGAAGTTATTATGATGTTCAGAGCCAGATTGGACCTTTTTATGGAGAGGTAAAGGATGAACATGAGGTATATAGCATAGAGGGCAAGCCAGCAATAAAGGGTAAGGATCTGTGCGAGGATTGCATGAAGGATCTTAAAAGATGGTTTGTTCTGAGTGGCAATGAAGAGAAAATCGAAGAAGAAGACATTAATGATATTCGTATAGCTGAACTTGGACTTAGTACCAGAGTTGAAACCATTATAAAACAGAATATACCCGGAGATCCCCGTATTGGTGATATAGTAGCTCTTGAGTATAAGCAGATTAAAAGAATGCGTGGAATGGGTCACTACTCTATAGATGAACTTGTAAATAAGTTAAGGGAGTTCCGTATACCTTATATTCTACATATGTTCGATAATGGTAATGGTATGTTCGTAAGAAAGTATGAGGAGGGCTGATATTTATGAAATGTCCATATAGAATTGCTGAGATTGAACAAAGAAACGAAGATTTAACCGATGATGATGGTTATATTATTCCTGATGCATCTGTAAAACATGAATTTTATGAAGAGTGCTATGGAACAGAGTGTCCATTTTATGATAGTACTTTTAAAAAATGTTTAAGAGTAATAAAGGAGCTCAAATAATGTTCACAAAAGACTTTTTAAAGGACGCATTCTTCGAGAACTTTATCTTTATGATATTTGTAGTTGTGTTGACCGTTCTTTCCATAGGTATTGCTAAGAATATGCAGCATCTTCACGAAGCAGAGGCTAAATGCGGGCCTATGCACGTTCATCTGGCTGTTGATATTTCTCCACCGGATATCTCGGAGGCTTTTGAGGTTGAGGCTAATCGAGAGAAGGCTCTAAAAGTTCTCAATAACTACTCTGATATTCGTAAGGCAATGTCACATGTCAGTCTTCCTGTCGATAGAATGATACTAACTGATATTGGTAAGTATTACATCACAGGTTACACGTCAATTGAGTGCGGTGGTTCTACTATGACGGCCAGTGGAGCCACCGTACACAAAGGAAATCCTACTACATGTGCGATAGACCCTGCGTTGTGGGACTTTGGTGATCTGTTTTATATTCCTTACTTTGATCAGTTATATGTAGCAGAGGACACAGGTTCAGCGGTCAAAGGCAAGCACTTAGACTTATATTTTTACGATGATGAGTACAATTACGCGCTCTCAATCACCGGATACTACAAGGTCTACAGTGTTGAGTATGTCACTGAGTATGTCTCAGCGGATTATTTTAACATAACTGATATGGTTTGGGAGGTACAGAATGAGACTAATTGACGCAGATGCTTTGAAAAAGGCGGTCTATGCAGCGTTTGGCAATAGCAATTTGACGGACGCTTTTAATGACATTATTGACAATGCTCCTACAGTTGATCCCAAAGAAATTAAGCCTTTAGTTGACAAAGTTGTCGATGTTGTGCCCGAACTGACAGATTTAATTATTAAGGAATTGCCAAATATTGTTAATGGAGCAATCAAGTGTTCGGAATGTTCATATTATAAAAACACATTCGATTATATCCCAAGACCTCAAGGCGAGTGGAAGTTAGACAGTGTAGGTGTTTATTGTTCCGAATGTAAAAAACACCCTGACTATTCAAGTGATTTTTGTCCCTATTGTGGCGCACAAATGAAAGGCGGTGCGGGAGATGGATTATAAGTATGAAACAAAAAATTGCAAGCGTTGTGAGTATTGTGTAAAAACTGATAAGAGTCTTTATTGTTCACACAGAGAGGGTAACCCAAAAGTAACCGGTGGCGGCTGGTGTATTAATAGACAGGAGAATAACAATGCAGATAGTAATTGATATCGACGAGAAGGATTATAAGTTTATTAAATCCGTCAACTCTATTATGAAGAATAGTGATACTTTTCAGCGAATTTCTGCCCGTTTGTTTGATGCAGTTAAAACCGGTGAGGTTGTTTATCCTATGTCTGTTGTACCTGTTGCAGATAATAATAATGCAAGTGGCATGATAAATTGGTCTATAAAGGAGAAGAACAATGATAACTGAACATGGTTGGGAACCGATGACTGACAAGCAAGCACTTGATGTTATAAAAAGTACAAAAATGACTATTGGAAGACAAAATGGCAAGACAATATTTCAAAGTTTATTATTTGAAGCAATGGCCCATGCAGTAATAGCTTTAGAAGAGAAGGTTGAAAAGGAGGAATCAAATGGAAATACTTAATGCAAAAATTACTAGTACGTCAATTACAATGGCTGATCATGGATGTTTGACTTTCTGGGTAACAATACAAGGTGGCGGTTGGGGTGTATCCATAGGAGGATACTCTATTGGTCACGGATATTTAGGTGCTGATGAATTTGACGGATATGGTCCTGGTCTTGAAGCAATGATGAGAATTATGGATGTAGTAGGTGTCGATAAATGGGAAGATTTGAAAGATAAATATATTCGTGTTGAGAGCAACGGATGGGGGAAACAAATTACAAAAATCGGTAATGTAATACATGAACAATGGTTTGATATTGATGAGTTCTTTAAGTCTAAAGCTAAAGATAAGAAAGGTGATGAAAAAGATGGATTGGATAGTTAAATGCAAATACATCAAAGATAAAAACACCAACAAGTTAAAAAAGAAGATCATCAGGATATGTCCTAAATGTAAGGATGAAAGAATAATCGATGTGTCTAAGATGTACGATTATGAATGTCCAGTTTGTGGTCAAATAATGGAAAGAGAAGGTTATGTTACGGATTTTGAGGGGAAGAATGATTAACAATTTAATTTGTCCTTTACTGAAGGAGCCTTGTATTCGTGAGAAATGTGTTTGCTTTTCAACAATGCATTATGATATTCTTGGTGGACCATGTGAACCTTATGGTGCTTGTGAATTTCTGAAGATAAATCTAGATTATGAAAGAGAGAGGTAGATTGATATGCCCAAGATCATTCTTAAAGAGATTTCAGATGACCAGACAGGTTGGTTCTGCGAGAATTGCAATAACCGAATTTATAGGGTTCCAGAGACTCTATTCAGCAGACCTCTTATTGATAAATGTCCGCATTGTGGCATAACTTTTTCTGGTTATGAGTTATGCAAAAGTCGAGTTGATATGCAGAATCAGGTGTTTTCCGAATTTGGTATTGTCGATCCCAATGCTGATAGAACAGAAAGGTAGATTGATATGGAAGAACCAAACAGAGATTTTTATAAATATGACAAGCATCTCACCGAACTACAACTACAGCGGTCCACTAATTACCCTTTTAAGGACTGTCTAATAACTGCAAAGTTACTTGAACCTAAAGACAGCAATAATTCTTTGAAAAACCTTTATAACAAATTTATAAGAAACGGTAGGTCAGATTAATATGAAAAACGGAATACTTAGCAGATCTGACGTTGTAGAAATAATGGCAAAAACATCTAAATCTTGTAGTTGGTGGCGGTCCTATTTTAAACGTTACGGATGGAAATGGAATATTATTTGGGAACGCGCTGCTGAAGAAGGTCTTATTAGAATTGGAGAGGAGAAAGGTGAAGAATGAAAACAGTATTTGAACTAGTAGGGTCTTTTATCATTTCGTTGATCCTTATATCCATACCCATTTTATGTACTCTATCATTTGTTTATGATTGGTATCCAGGTGTCAAATTCATTTTGATTGTTACTTGCGGTATTGAATACTTAGGACTTATAAATTTGTTATTAGAAAAAGCTGATAAGCAGGACTAATGAAAGGCGGTAAAAAATGAAGAGAATAATTGATATTTCGGATGATACTTTTAATATATTAAAGAATATGATTGAAGCTGATTGCGTGGATCCTTATTCGTTGGCTGATATCATAGTGAATAAAAGTATACCTTATGAAGAGAGATCGAATCAGAATGATTTTGTATCAAGTCAAACAGAAGTAGTAAAAGTAGGTGAGCCCCTTCCTAAAGCAGAGTGGTTATATTTTGAAGGTGTTTCAACAAGTGGCTATCTTGAATGTAGCAAATGTGGTGAAACTGATTTCCACAAAAGATATTCTAACTTTTGTCCGAATTGTGGCAAGTATATGAAAAACAGAAAAGGCAGTACAGAAAATGGAAAATCTTAAAAATTGTCCAAATTGTGGCGGATTTCTTGATGATTTTGGAAGGTGTGAATTCTGCGGCTCAAAAGTTTATGACCTATGTGATATTGACGTTACTAACCGTGGTAACAGAGGTAGAACATATATCAGGATTAAAACTGATAATAGGATAATACTTGCTCCAGTAATAACAAATGTAGTAAACATCACATGCAGCCGAGATAGTTTTTCCACAATGAATATTGAATTCATGGTTTGTGGTGATATGACAATGCAGGAGGTACAGAATGAGACTAATTGATGCAGATGCTTTGAAAAGCAAATTGCAGGCAAGACACGACAACGGCAACGATGACTTTGACAAGGGTTATAATATTGGACTTGGTACGGCAATAGATTTAATTGATTGTGCCCCAACTATAGAAACTGAACAGAAAGAGAGGCCACAAGGAGAGTGGATTTGTACATTTCATTCGACTTTTCCGCAATATGAACCAGACGAATACAGATGTTCTATATGTAATTGCGTAGGAAATAAACGCGATAAATTCTGTAATGTTTGTGGAGCACAAATGAAAGGCGGTAAAGAATGAACATAGTATCAATTTGTATA
>JAEEGL012360165.1_pt1 | contig 41410 bp, 35 predicted proteins | sample 9134231 | NCBI WGS metagenome assembly JAEEGL01 (sample SAMN16246548, study PRJNA631951) | gut metagenome | biome: gut microbiome; feature: rumen; material: fiber-attached | host: Bos | place: Iran: Karaj | collected 2018-10
CCGTGCCCCACTCCACCGGGTACTCGAATTCTACGCCGGACTTCTGCAAAATCTCCACGGCCTCGGTGTAGGTGACGCGGGCAAAATCCGCGTCCCGCACCTGGGTGAGGCGCTCGATGAGCCCCTTGTCCACGCGCTCGTTCAAAAACGCCATTTCCTCCGGGCACTCGCTGAGCACGGCGGAGATGATGTATTTGATCATGTCCTCTTCCACGGCCAGGTCGTCGGAAAGCTCCGCGAAGGCCATTTCCGGCTCGATCATCCAGAACTCGGCGGCGTGGCGGGCGGTATAGCTCTCCTCGGCGCGGAAGGTGGGGCCGAAGGTGTACACGTTGGAGAAGGCCAGGGCGAACACCTCGGCGTTCAGCTGGCCGGACACGGTGAGGGATACCGGCTTGCCGAAGAAGTCCTTGTCGAAATCCACCTGCCCGTCCGGCGTGCGGGGCGGATCGCCCGCGTCCAGCGTGGTCACGCGGAACATCTCGCCCGCGCCCTCGCAGTCGCTGCCGGTGATCAGCGGGGTGTGTACGTACACGAAGCCCCGGTCGTGGAAAAACCGGTGGATGGCCTGGGCCGCAACAGAGCGGATGCGGAACACCGCCTGGAACAGGTTGGCCCGGGGGCGCAGGTGCTGTATGGTGCGCAGATATTCCACGGTGTGGCGCTTTTTCTGCAGAGGATAATCCACAGGGCTGTCTCCCAGCACCGTGACGGAAGAAGCCTTCATCTCGAAGGGCTGCTTCATCTCGGGGGTGGGCACGATGTCGCCCACGCACTCCACGGAGGCGCCCACGCTCACTCGCTTCAAGGCGTCGGCGAAGTTATTGACCGCGCTCTCCTCCACGACGATCTGAAGATTGTTGAAAAAGCTCCCGTCGTTCAATTCGATAAACGCGATGGTCTTGCTCTCGCGGCAGGTCCTCACCCAGCCGCGCACGCGCACTTCGCTCACGGTTTCCGTCGGAATGGAACGGAACAGCTCGCGCACGGTGACGTCCTTCATGGCTGCTTCCCCTTTCTGTGATTTTTGTTTTTTCCGCGGGTCGCGGATTGAGACATTATAATGCCGAAACACATAAAAGTAAAGTTAATAGTTGGGGCGAGGGGGATAAGCCCCTCGCCCCGCCATAAAACCCGTCTACAGGATGCGGAAGACCGGCCTGCCGTTTTCGTCCAGTTCGAAGATCAGCGTGCCGCCCCTGAGAGCGTCCAGGCTATCCAGCTTCCAGTCGTAGGACACGCCATTCGGATAATCCTGATGCGGCTTTGTATTCTGTTCCCTCAGGGTGATGCGTAGCAGGAAGGGACCGCTGACATCAGAATACGCGGGATTGATCTGCGCCGTGTGCCACTGCCCGTCGTAGAGCCAGCCGTTCAGAAGGCCCTCGCGCAGGTTTCCGTTATAGCCCAGATACAGTTCTGTCATGGAGATTCCCGTGCGGTTTTCCACCCGGAAGCAGTTTTCTCCCAATGTCTCACGCCTGAGGGCTGCCTCTGCGGCCTCGTCATTATCATCTGAGGAGCTTTCTTTTATAGTCAGCCAGTATTTTTTCAAGCTCCATCCGTCGTCCATTGTCTCGCTCGTAAATACCAGTGTTTTCCCCAGCACCTCTTTCAGCTTGAAGCCGCTGGATTTGTAGTCATATTCCTGGGATGCTCCGAAAAGAAGCGAAATATACCATATATCGTCCCCAGCAAGGTCTTCCTCGCTGACGCGGACGGTGACGGTGTCCCCGTAGTTTATCGGCCTGTCGTTGCACCTCCTGGCGCCGGGATACAGGTACATCTCCAAGAACTTATGTGCGCGGTTTTCGATATAGAACTCCAGCGGCGTATCGATGCTCTGCTCCTGTGCGGCCTCGGGCGCCGGCTCTTCTGCAGGCTCCAGTGTCGGCGCGGGTTCCGGAGAAGGCACAGGCGTAGGCGTAGGAGTCGGCTCCGGCGTGCGTACCGCAACAGATGTCGGTGTGGGTTTCGCCGCCGGTTCAGGCGTGAGCGCCAGCGCGGGCGTTTCCTCCTGTACGTCCTGCCCGGGCGGGACGTCCGTCTCGGGCGCAGACGGGACGTACGCGGCGGGCGCAGGGGTCGCCGCCGCTGTGACGGCACCATCCCATGTAAGATCCGTTTCTCCGCACCGGTCCGGCACCGCGCCCCACAAAAGCGCCAGAACGGCGGCAGCGGCAGCGCACAGAGCCGCAGCCCGCCGCGCCTTTTCCCTGCGGCAGCGCCTGTTTTTTGCCCGCAGGGCGCGTTCCTCCTCCGCACGGCGCTTGGCTTCAAACAGCCGGTACGCCCGCGCCTTATCGGCGGGCGGCGGCTGGCAGGCTTCACCCTCCAGGATGCGTTGCTTTTCCCGGCGTTCCGCCTCTTTCAGGGCGCGGCGGATGAGCGCGTCCAGACGGTCGTCCGTCATGCCGTGATTTGTCCGCTTCATCCGTTCCGCCCCCCTTCCCCGCCGATCGCCTTGCGGATATGCTTTCTGCCCCGGCTGATGTATTTGCGCACGCTGGACGCGGAAATGCCGTTTTCCAAAGCGATCTGCTCGTCGCTTTTGCCCAGAAGGAATTTGAGCTTTATACAGGCCTTTTCCTTTTCGGGCAGTTCCTCTATGGCCAAAAGCACCCGGTCCAGCTTTTCGCGCTTAAGCCACCCGTCCGCACCGGACGCATCCTCCCTATCCAGGGCGGCTTCCCGCTCTTTTCTGCGCCTCAATGCCTCCCTGCTCACGCGCTCGACGGCTGTTCTGCGCACGGCGGTCACGATGTATGCCTTCAGGCGCGGCGGAGAAAGGCTGCTGAGCGTATCAGCGTGACGCATCAGGCGCAGCATGGCAGTGGAAACGACGTCTTCCGCCGCTTCTTTTCTGAGCCCGAAGCCGTATGCCGTTTTGAACATCAGCCCGGCATGGCGTTCGTACAGTTCCGCCACGAACGCGCTGTCGCCGGGCCGCGAAAGCTTCTTCATGCCGCCAGGACCGATCCTTTCCCCGGGATTCGCTCTGTGCATAATTAAGACAAACAGGACGCATAAAACGCGACGTTTTTATGGTTAATTATGTGTTAATATACATTCTTTCAAAACGCGCTCCCCTCTTGCCCCGAAGACCGCGTAGGCGTATAATAGGCCAAAACCGCAGGAGGTGTTTCTATGTTCCGACAGATGCGGCGCGCGCGCCAGGCGCTGACCCGCGAGGAGTGCCTGGACATACTCACGAACGAAAAACGCGGCGTGCTCTCGCTGCTGGGGGACGGCGGCTATCCCTACGGCGTGCCCCTGAACCACTATTACTGCCCCGAGGACGGCAAGATCTACTTTCACGGCGGCAAGGCGGGCCACCGGGTGGACGCGGCGAAGGCCTGCGGCAAGGCCAGCTACTGCGTTTTCGGCGAGGGCTTCCGCGCCCCCGGAGACTGGGCGCTCACCTTTCGCAGCGTGATCGTGTTCGGGCGTCTGGAACTGATCGAAGACCGGGAAACGGTCGAACGGATCTCCCGCCTGCTGAGCTGCAAATTCACACAGGACGAAGACTACATTTCCCGCGAGGTCGCTTCGTTCGGCGCCGGCACGCTGCTCACGGCGCTCACCATAGAGCACATGAGCGGAAAACAGGTGCACGAGGCTTGAATATTAACCGAATGTACTGTATTATGATAAGAAATCTGTTTAAAAGAGGTCTCACATATGGATTTTAAGGCTGAAATCGCGTCCCTCGCCGCAAAAGCGGCCCTGGAGTGCTTCCCCGGCGCGGCGGTAGACGAGGCGTCCCTTTCCGGCATGCTGGAAACGCCGCCCGATCCCGCCATGGGCGATTTCGCGCTGCCCTGCTTCAAGCTGTCCAAAGTCCTGCGCAAGGCGCCGCCCCAGATATCGGACGCGCTGGCGGAAAAGATCTCCTCCCCCCTGCTGAGCAAGGTGGAGAGCGTGAAGGGGTATCTCAACTTTTTCGTGTCTCCTGACATGTTCGCCAGGACCGTGGTGGAAGCTGCCCTTGACCAGAAAGACAGATACGGCTCCAGCGGCGAAGGCGCAGGCAAAACGGTGGTGATCGACTACTCCTCCATCAACATCGCCAAGCGCTTCCACATCGGCCACCTGTCCACCACGATGATCGGCAACGCGCTGTACAACATGTATAAATTTTTGGGCTACCACGTTGTGGGCGTGAACCACCTGGGCGACTGGGGCACGCAGTTCGGAAAGATGATCGCGGCCTACAAGCGCTGGGGCGACGAAGAAACCGTGAAAAAGGGCGGCGTGGACGAGATGGTGAAGCTCTACGTGCGCTTCAACGCCGAAGCTAAGGAAAATCCTTCCCTCGAAGACGAGGGCCGCGCCTGGTTCAAGAAGATCGAGGACGGCGACGAGGAAGCCCTGCGCATCTTCAGCTGGTTCAAGGAAGTGACTCTGAAGGACGCCGAGCGCGTGTACGACATGCTGGGCGTGAAGTTCGATTCTTACGCGGGCGAGAGCTTCTACAACGACAAAATGCAGCCTGTAGTGGACGAACTGCGCGAAAAAGGCCTCCTGGTGGAGGATGCCGGGGCCCAGATCGTGAAGCTGGACGACTACGGCATGCCGCCCGCCATCATCCTGCGTTCCGACGGGGCCACGCTGTACATGACCCGCGATCTGGCCGCCGTCAGGTACCGCCACGAGACCTACGATTTTTCAAAGTGCCTGTACGTGGTCGCCTACCAGCAGGACCTGCACTTCAAGCAATTGTTCAAGGTTTGCGAGCTTCTGGGCTGGGACTGGGCCAGGGGCTGCGAGCACGTGAATTTCGGCATGGTGTCCTACGAGGGACAGGCGCTGTCCACCCGCGAAGGCCACATCGTATACCTGGACGAGCTGCTCACCCAGGCCGTAGAGAAGGCCAGAGAGATCATCGAGGAAAAGAGCCCGGCCCTGGAAAACAAGGATCTGATCGCCCGCCAGATCGGCATCGGCGCGGTGGTGTTCTTTACGCTGTTCAACGGCCGCATCAAGGACATCGATTTCAGCTGGGAGCGCGCCCTGAACTTTGACGGCGAGACCGGACCCTACGTGATGTACACCCACGCCCGGCTGTGCAGCGTGCTGCGCAAGGCCGGTGAGTGCGACGCCCAGCCGGATTATTCCACCCTCTCCGACCCGGAAGCCCAGGCCGTGCTGCGCCTGATCGATTCCTTCCCCCAGCAGGTCGCCCTGGCCGTGAGCAAGAGCGAGCCTTCCGTGGTCACGCGCTTTGGCTGCGAGCTGGCCAAGGCTGTAAACAAGTTCTACTACGAGCGCCGCATCCTGGACGACGATATGGGCGCCCGCGCCGCGCGCCTGGCCCTTACGAAGGCCGCCCGCCAGACCATCGCCACCGCCCTCAGGCTGATCGGCCTGGCCGCACCGGAAAAGATGTAGTTCATCGCAGGCATCCGGCTGCCGGCAAAGCCGCCGGAGCATATAAGGCATCTCCGCCTCCCTGCCGCAAATATCACCGGCACGGGAAGCGGAGATGCTTTTTGGAAAACCATACACAGGACACGCAGGTTTTTCCGGATAACGGAGAGAGACGGGCGGAAACGGATAAGTTTGGAGTCAGGAGTTTGGAGTTGCGGAAGAAGCGCCTCATTCCTCCGTCCAGTCGAACGTCCGTTCTTTGCCGTTGATCAGCCATCTTTCGGGGCAGGTGTTTTCCATCCAGTCCAGGGGCACGGCGGTGTCTGCCTGGACGGCGCCGCGGGCGAGGCAGCGGGAGATATCCGCAAATTCCGCCTCCGTCGGCACGTCCGGCTGGGTGGAAAAGAACAGGGGCGTGCCGCTGAAGGACAGAAGCTCCGCCCAGCGGCTGTTGAGCGACCAGGGGATGAGGCCCGTGATGCCCACGCAGTCATAGTCCGCCTTGTAGAACGCCCCGTCGTGCATGGCGTGGAAGGCCAGGGTGTTCACCCCCATGCGGCGGGTGCGCGCCCATTCTCTGCCGCTGGTGTCGTCGCCGACCCGGTTGATGTGGCACAGGCCAGCCGTGAGGAAGCCCGGCACGTTGCAGGCCAGGATCAGCGTTCCCGGCGCGGCGCTTTCGTATATCGTGCGGTAAAAGTCCGCCATGATCTCAGCGGAGGTGCGGCTTTGGTCGAAGAAACGCCAGCCGTCGTCCGTAAGGGTATCGGGCCGGTGGAAACCCCAGTCCCCGAACACGTCGAAGCAGGAAAAATCGTGCTTGATGAGCTTGTAGCCCCACTCGGCGCTCAGGCGGCGCGTGACAGCGCGCACGTATTCAAGCACCTCCGGATGGGAGGGATCGAGGTATTTGGGGTTGCGCCTGAGCCGCCATCCGTCCGGCACGCCCTGCATCCTGCCCTCTTCGTCGCTGAGATACCGCACCCAGATGCCGGGAACCGCGCCTGCATCTTCGATCTGTTTCGCCAGCGTGCCCATATCGCCGTAATCGGGATTGCCGTTATCCCAGGGACCGGCGCCGGAGCACAGGCTCCAGCCCGCGTCGATCACCATGTACGGGCGGGGTCCGAGCCCGGCGCTCAGGCGGCTGATGAGTCGGGCGTCTTCAATAATGCGCGCCCGGTCGCTGTGTCCGTAGGCGTAATACCAGTTGTTGGAGCCATACACCGGCTGAGGAGGCAGAAGCGGATCGGGGCAGAGCGTGCGGTAAAAGCGTCCAAGGGCGTCAAAGGCGCTCAGATCGGCATAGTCTTCCATGCGCACGAAGCAGGCGGCGAGTTCCCGTCCGTTCAGGATCACGCCCTCCCCGCCGCTGCGCACGTCCAGGATCAGGGTGACGCGCCTTGGCTCGTACATCCACATGGCGAGGGCGCCGGGCCGAACCTTCACGCCGAAACACTCCGTAAGGCGCCCGTGCAGATCCGGATCGCTGTCCGTGCCGTTGGAGACGGCAAACGCCCACGGCATGCGCCTGTGGGGAATGACTCCGCTCCACTGCAAGTCTCCGTATCCCCGCTCCCAGCAGTCCGAAAAGACCTTTACAGGCTCCGGCCGCTTCTCGTCTTCCCGCAGGCTCCAGACGAGGGTGAGGTACTTTACGGGCGTATCCCGGGCGCACAGATACACGCCCAGCGTGTCCTCCTCCTTGCGGCAATACGCGCGGATATCACCCTTCTGCAAGCAGTATCCCTCCGCCAAAACACGGCTCTCCGAAACGTCAATACATATCCTGTCCGGCAAACGAAGCTTCATGCCGTACCCCTTCCCCGCCGAAACGGCGCTGTATTATAAAAGCGCTCAGATGAATCCCGGATTCATTCTGAGCGGCTGCTTCAGCAGCAGAATATACCGCACCTGCCGCAGAGGAGATTGGCGAAAATGCACAAAAGCGCGCTGGACCAAATGTTTCGCGGCATGCGGATACGGTTCGCATAGGTCTGGCGTGCATTGCCTGTGTATCTCAGGCGCTGTACAAGGGAAGCGTATTCCATGTTCATGGGCTCCATGGAGGCGGCCTTCTGGGCATGATCCAGGGCGTCCAGGTGGCGGCCTGCTCCCTCGTTTGCGAGGGCGCTGAGATAATACCAGTACGCGTCGCGCCGCTGGACGGTATTCAGCTGAGCAAGCGCCTCAGCGTAGCGGCCCATGTTGATCAGGTTCCGGATGCCGCCCATCGCGCCGGAGTCGCCGCCCGAATACGCGCCGTAGCTGCCGAAGGGATTGCCGCCCCGGAAAAACTCGAAGGGATCGGCATAGCCTCGCCCGTAGCCCTGGCCGTAGCTCTGGCCCTGGTAGCCGCCTGCGCTCTGGTAGGAGGCGCCCTGCCGGGCATTGGGATCGTATTTGCCGTTCACGATGGTATCATAGGCCTCGTTGATCTCCTTCATCTTCTGCTCGGCCTCTTTGGAGCCGGGGTTCAAATCGGGATGATACTTTTTGGCCAGCCTGCGGTACGCGGCCTTCACCTCGTCGGGGGCAGCGCCGGGGCTTAGGCCCAGCACGGTATATGGGTCCTGTGTCATGCGTTTTCCTCTCCGGCCGCGTCCCGGCGCTTGATGGAATACCGGGTCCACACCCCGGAATAGATGATGTTGCGAAGGATACCGATGTCCTGTACGATGGGCAGCGTCTCAAACGCCCCGGCGCACAGGGCCATCTGGGTCTGAAGCAGGTCGTATACCCGCTCTTCGTAATCCGGCAGGGCGCGCATGTCCTTAAGCGGATTGTAGCGCCCTTTCTTTTCGTCGCGCCTGGCGTCGTCCCAGGCGTCCATGATGTAGATAAAGCGCCCCAGCGCAGCGCCCATGCTTTTGAGCGCGGGGGCCCACATGTCGTCCCGGTACGCGAACACCTCGCCCAGCATGCTGCCGAAGCAGTCCGCCGTGCCCAGTACGTCCCCGGACCTTTCGCGCTCGAATCTCCTCAGGCGCCCCAGCTGCTTTTCGATGGCAAAGGCCTGCCTCATGCGTCTTGCGCGTGCGGACAGAAAGGCGTCCATCAGCTGTTTCGCACCCAGTTCCTTTAAGCGGCTTTTGTCGTCCGCCCAGTCGTCCAGGCAGTTGTAGAAGGCCAGCAGCAGGTCGATGTCCGCGGCGTAGGCGGTCATCTCACTGAAAACAAAGGCGTGCTTTTTCACCGGATGGGCGGCGCACACGCCGCGTCCGGCGGTCTCCTCCGGCTCGTACAGCGCGCCCAGCACCGCGGCCAGAAACGCCGCGTCGTAGGACAGCGCCATGCGCCCCTTCGGCCCCGCCGCACTCCGCAGGCACTCGCACACGCCGCAGTATATGCTGCGGAAGCGCGCCTTCTCTGCCTTGCCGAGCGTGCCGGGGTCGATCCTGACGTAGCCGAACATATCAGGCCTTCTTGGTGAAGGTCGCCCCGCACTTGCCGCAGGTCACGGTCTTTTCGCCCACGTGGCGGGGAAGTTTGAGCCAGCTTTTGCATTTGGGGCAGCGGTAATACTTGTAGACTTTTCGGTTTTTGAACCTTACCCAGGCCTGGGAAACGCGCCTTTTGAGCGGCTGGTATTTGGCCAGGAACCAGCGGTTCTCCTTTTCGCGCCGGGCAAGGTTCCGGCTGAAGGCCCGGTATATCGCGTATATCCACATCGCCAGCGACAAAAGGTTCAGTATGCCAAGCCTTGTGAACAGGGCAAGGATATACAGCACGAGCCCCGTTACGTACAGGGCCATGCCGAACTGGTCCATGCCGCGCCGCCCCGCCATGAAGCGGTACAGCCACGCCTTGAATTTGCTCATGATCCAGCTCCTTTCAGATAGTATCTCAGATTATTTTACCCGGATCGTAACAATCTCGTAGGGCTTGAACTCGTAGGCCAGCTCGTTCCCGGCAAAGGGTGCCGGGCCCAGGTCGTCCTCCATGAGGCTGGTGAACTGCGCTTCTTTAGGCGCTTTTTCCAGCCTGAGCACCGCCTTCGTGCGGGCGCCGTAGCACTCGTACATGCGCACGATCGTGCCCTCGCCGTGCAGCGCGGCCTTCACGGTCTCCACGATGACGTTTGGCCTGTCCGTACGGGCAAAGGAAAAACCGGCTTCCCTGCTGCCGCTGCCGCTCAAGCGCACCGCCTCCGCGGGGATGTTGAACTCGTACGCCCTGGCCGGCACCGCGGCTTCGCGCCAGGTGCCCGCGTGGGGCATGAGGGAATAGGCGAACACATGTCTGCCGATATCGGCCGTGGGATCGGGATGGGTGGCGCTCTTGAGCAGGCTCAGGGCCACGCCGTTTTCGTCCACGCTGTAGCCGTACTTGCAGTCGCTCATCACCGCCGCGCCGTAGGCGGCCTCGCTCACGTCCGCCCACTTGTGGGCGCACACCTCGAAGCGGGCCACGTCCCAGCTGGTGTTTTTGTGGGTGGCGCGGGTGACGTTGCCGTACTGGATGTCGAACTGCGCCTGGTTGTAGAAGATATCCAGCGGGAAGTGCGCCTTGAGCAGGCCGTGGGGCTCGCGCCAGTCGATGTCGGCCACGAAGTCCACGCGCTTCACGTCCGCGTAGAAGCGGAGGTCTTCTTTCACGGTGGAATCTCCGGTCTTCCAGGTGACGCGCAGCACGCTCATCACCGGGCCTTCGCTTATGCGCTCCACGCTCACAGGCTCGTCCACGGGCCAGGAATGCTCGTCGTAATAGATATTGATGTCCCAGGCGTCGTAGTTGTGGGGGCGGTTCTCGTAATACACGATGCGGTTCAGGGCCTTGCCGGGCTTTACCAGCTCGCGCTGTTCCGCCTTGTCCACCAGGCTTTCGATGTGCATGGCGGCGTCGAAGCGGCCCGTAAAGAAGGGCGTTTCAAAGCCGTCTTCGTCCGCGTGCACGCGGGCGGGGGCTTCGGGCCCGAACACGAACCAGGCGCTCTTGGCGCCCATGGCCGGGATGCCCGCAACGTACGCGGCATACCGTCCCTCCACGCGCTGGGCGGGATATGTGTTGCCGGCTTTGTCCTTCAGTGCCGATACGCCCTCCGGACCGTCGAACCACACGATATCGTTTCTCTCTTCGCTCAGGGTGTTGGTCAGAAGCACGTCGCCCTCCGCGTCCGCGCTCAGGGCCTCCATGGCCCTGGCTTTAAGGGCTCCGACCCTTTCAAACAGCTCCGCGTAGGTTTTGTCAGAGTCCTCGTACACCTTGTGGATAGAGCTGCCGGGCAGGATATCGTGGAACTGGAGGGTAAGCATGCTGCGCCAGATGAGCCTGAGCTCGTCCTGGGGGTATTCCACGCCCGCTTTGGTGAGCCAGAATTCCGCGTCCCGCAGGGCGATCTCCAGCTTGCGGTTGTTTTTCTTGTTTTTGCCCTGGGAGGTATAGGTGCCCCGGTGGTACTCCAGGTACAGTTCCCCGCTCCATTTGGGCAGGCGCTTGTTGCCCTGCACGCGCTTTTCCATTTGCTCAAAGAAGTCCCGCGCGAAGGTCTGCCTGACCGCCGGGCAGCCCGCCACGGGCGCGGCCATGCGCCGGGCGTTTTCGATCATCCACTCGGTGGAGCCGCCGCCGCCGTCGCCGAAGCCGTAGGACACCAGGTAGTGGTTGTCCACGCCCTTCTGCTGGAACCGCTTCCAGCCGCCCTTGATCTGATTGGGCTCCAGCATGGCGTTGTAGGTGGTGAAGAACTTCAGGTCGTCGTGGCGCTCGTAGTCGTCCTCGGCGCCGTACTCGCGGGAAGGCGTGAAGTGGGTGAGCACCTCGCTGCCGTCGATGCCCTTCCACATGAAGGTGTCGTAGGGCGAAAGGTTGAACTCGCTCCAGCTGAGCTTGCTGGTCATAAAGTAATCGATGCCGCTCTTTTTGAGGATCTGGGGCAGGGCGGCGCTGTAGCCGAACACGTCCGGCAGCCACAGCACACGGGAGCGCACGCCCAGCTCCTTCTCGAAGAATTCGTTTCCGTACAGGAACTGCCTCACCAGCGCCTCGCCGCCGGAAAGGTTGCAGTCCGCTTCCACCCACATGCCGCCTTCGGCTTCCCAGGAGCCGTCCTTCACGGCCTTGCGGATGCGCCCGAAGAGCTCGGGCTGGTCCTCTTTTACGAACTGGTACAGCTGCGCCTGGGAGGACATGAACTTGAATTCCGGATACCTTTCCATGAGCTTGAGCATCGTGGCAAAGGTGCGCACGGCCTTGTGGCGCGTCTGGCAGATGTCCCAGAGCCAGGCCACGTCTATGTGGGTGTGGCCGATGCAGTCCGCCACGGCTTCGGGCGCGATCTGACTCACGGCATCGTAATAGTTTTCTTTCAGATATTTGCGGCAGGCCGCCACGGACTCGTGGAATTCTGCGGAATACGGCCTTCTCAGATCCAGCAGGTTCACCGCGTCGGAGAGGGTCTGCAGGGTGAGCTCCCGGTCCCGGCAGCCGTTTTTTTCAAGCATCGCCGCCTGATAGGGCACGTCTATGTCGTAGTACAGCTGCTGCACGTCGTCCATGTAATCGGCCAAATACAGGCGCATGCGGGGCGGCATGCGGCCCGCCTTGTTGCTCTGGGTGTTGTGGTACGCCTGCAGGAATATCTCAAAGGTCTCGCCGGGCTTTGCCTTTTCCTGCAGAACCAGGCTCAGATGGCGGGTGTCGAAGGCCTGCTCGATGCGGCCGTTCACCCACACCACGATCTGGCTCATGGTGGCTTCCCAGCCGTCCATGCCCGTGGCCTCGCACAGGCGCACCTGGCCGTAAAAGTCCTCCGGCACGGTGCAGGTAAAGCGGAAGTCCTGCCAGTTCTCCCCTTCTTCCAGGGCCCAGTGGGACCCGTTTTCAAAGGGTTCGAAGCGGTCCGTGCCCCTGGGGGCGATCCCGATCCCCTCCACATTCCGTTCCGCCCTGACCACCAGAGAGGAGATGACCTCCCTCATTTTTCGGATGCGCGCGTCCAGCTGATGCATGATCATGGTGACGTCCTCCCGTCGATCTTTGATGCTCCGCCCCAAAGGCGGATGTGTTTTGCGTTACGCCCATTATACGGTCTTAAGCATCGCGTTGTCAATGAAAGATGTTTGGGCAAAGCCCGCGTTTTCAGGCTTCGTCCGGCCAGTCGCCCGTGAACACGGTCTGGGCCGGACCGGTCATAAAGGCGTGGCGCGTGGTTTCGTCGTATTCGATCCTAAGCTCCCCGCCGGGCAGGATCACCCGGGCGCGGGAGCCGCAAAGCCCCATCCGGTAAGCCGCCACCAGGCAGGCCGTGGCGCCGCTGCCGCAGGCCAGGGTGGCGCCGCTGCCCCGCTCCCATATGCGGGCGCGGATCAGGTCGGGTGCCTCCACGCGGATGAACGATATGTTCGCCCGTTTCGGAAAGACGCTGTGGCGCTCGAAAGCGCTGCCCAGGCGTTCGAACCGGGCGCCTTCCGGAAAGATGTCCGCCGTCACCGCGTGGGGATTGCCGGGATTCAGGCAGTAGAACATGGCCCGGATTCCTTCCGCTTCGATGTGCACCTCGTTGCCCGGCGCATCTATCGGTATGTCCTTCGGGTCAAAGCGCATCTCTCCCATATCCACCCGCGCGCCCAGGGCCTTTTCGCCGTCCGTGAGCATTTCCAGAAGCTTCATGCCCCCGCGGGTCATCACCCGGATCACGGGCTTTTGGGCAATGCCGCTGTCGTAAAGGTACTTGCCCACGCATCGGATGCCGTTGCCGCACATCTCGCCCTCGGAACCGTCCTTGTTGAATATGCGCATGCGCGCGTCCGCGCCCTCGCAGGGCTCGATCAGGATCAGCCCGTCGGAGCCCACGCCCGTGTGGGGCCGGGAGATCACCATGGAAAGGGCCGCAGGATCGGCGGGCGGCTTCTGGGAAAAGCAGTCCACGTAAACGTAATCGTTGCCGATGCCGTGCATTTTGGTAAACTTCATATGCGTATTCCTCCAATGGTATTATAAAATATCAAAGGGACGCGGTCAATTGATAAAGATAGAAAATTTGTGTATAATACGCTTGGGGAGGAGCAATATCCATGTATGAAATAGCGATCGGGGGCCGCCGCGTGGCCATATACGAGTCCGATGGCCTGTTTTCGCCGTCCCACGCGGACAAAGGCACGCTGGCCATGCTGTCGCACGTAACCCCGGAGCCCGGGCAGAGGGTGCTGGACCTGGGCTGCGGCTGCGGGCTGGTGGGCATTTACGCCGCCATGATCTGCGGCGAAGAAAACGTGTTTCTGTGTGACATCGATCCCGCGGCGGTGAAGTGCGCGCGGCTGAACGCCCAAAAAAACGGCCTGAACCTCACCGTATACGAAAGCGACGGCCTGGAGGGCGTAAAAGAGAGCGGCTTCGATCTCATCCTTTCCAACCCGCCCTACCAGAGCGATTTTGCCGTGGCCCGGCGGTTCATCGAAAAGGGCTTCAACCGCCTGCGCCTGGGAGGAAGGATGTACATGGTCACCAAGCGCCGCGCCTGGTACGAAAACAAACTTCGGTCTGTTTTTGGAGGCGTGCGGGTGTATGAGACCGACGGCTATTTTGTGTTCGAAGCAGAAAGGCGCTCTTTCGAGTACGCCTGCGCCGGGCACCGGAAGCGGAAAAACCAAAGCCGCGGGAAGGAAAATCCATGAGCTGCATGAATGACGCGAAAAAAGGCTACCGTTCCTATCCCCTTTGCGACAGCCACGTGCACCTGGCCTTTCCCATACACGTAAACGGCACAGCCCACATGCTGGAAAGCTTCATGGCCTATTTCGGGCTGGAAGGCCTGTGCCTGCTGGCGCTGCCCCATTCCAGCCGCGCCAAAGCCACCGATCCCGCCAACAACGTAAAGGCCCTGTACCTCAAGCACGTTTTAAGCGCCCGCCGGCCGGGCCGCCGCATATACGCCTTCGGGGGCCTGTACCATCACTTTGACACCCGCGACACCGCGCAGGGGCTGCTTTCCCAGGTCAGGGCGCTCAAAAGCGCGGGCTTCGACGGCCTCAAGCTGCTTTTGGGCAAGCCTCCGCTGCGCCGCCGCCTGGGCGTGGGCCTGGACGACAGTTTATTTGCGGAGGTCTGGCGCTTCTGCGAAAAAGAGCGCTTTCCCGTTACGCTGCACCCGGGCGACCCCGCCGAATTCTGGCGGGCCGGCGAAAACGGGGAGCCGCCCGTGTACGGTCCGGACGATACGCCCCTGGAAACGATACGCACCGAGATCAGAAATGTGCTCTCCGCCTGCCCGGAGCTGGATATCACCCTGTGCCACTTCGCGTTTCTGGCGGACGACATAGGCCGCGCGGACCGGCTGCTTTCGTCTTATCCCGGCGTAAAGTTCGACCTGGCTCCCGGCAGCGAAATGTTTTATCATTTTTCGCAGGACCCCTCTTCCTGGCGTGACTTCTTCATCCGCCACTCAAAGCGCATCCTCTTCGGCACCGACACCGACAACTGGGGCGACCCTGACCGCCTCGAGGGCTGCGAACACTGCTTCTCCTATCCCTTCAACCTGGTGCGCAGCGGGCTGGAGGGAAAAGCGCCCTTCCGCTTCGAGGACCGCGATTACGGCCTGCTGACGCCGCTCAGCCTGCCCGAAAGCGCACTTGAGGACATCTACTTCCGAAACCTCATATCCCGGCTGGGCAAGCCGAAAAGCGTGGATGCAGATGCCCTCGCTGCAGAAGCGGAACGGCTGCTGGCGCTTTCGCGCGCCGGTTTGCCTGCGGACAGCGACGCGGAAAGGCAGCGCCTGAACCGGGAGAGCCTCGAAACCATCTGCACACAGCTGCGCCCGCGGTAGCGGGATACAGGTGCCCATTTACGAGGCTGTTACAGAAGAAACGAGAAGAATCCGGGTGGTTTGGAGGGGTACGCCCCTCCAATCTTTGATCCGCAGGGCCAGCTTTGCCGGCCCGAGGAGCGATTTTTGCGCCGGGAGCGCAGCAAAGCGGAGACGACCAGAGCAAAGAATCGCTTCCTTGCAGTTTTTTCGCCCGGAAATGCCCGGAGGCATTTCAGAAAAAACTGAGAACCAGTTGATGCAGCCAGATAGCATAAGACGTTTCAGATATGCATCGGGCAGAAGGTTCCAAAAACCAAACCGCCGGGAATGAAATGAGATTTCATTCCCAGCGAGGGGCTGCTTGGCAGCCCCTTATTTCGTTTACCTTTTCTCCGTTGACACTTATTCAAACAGACTGTATAATTTATGGATATTATTATGGGAAGGAATTTCGCGGTAGACGGAGACATGAGAGTTAAGAACGGTTGGACACTGATCCTGATTGTGATCCTTACGGTCGCCTGCGCCGTTGCGGCCTTTACGGGCATCGGCAGCGGCGAAAAGAAGATCCTTAAGCCCTTGGGCGAGGACCTGAGCCTGGGCCTGGATCTGAGGGGCGGCATATACACGGTGTTCCGCGCCCAGCGGAGCGAAGACGAGGACGCCGACTTTGACGAACAGCTGAAGGCCACGGCGGAGGTGCTGCGCGCCCGCCTGACCGACCAGGGCTATACGGAAGCCAACGTGTCGCTGCAGGGCAGCGACTGCATCCGCGTGGAGATCCCCGAGATCTCCGATCCACGCCAGGTGGTGGAGCTGATCGGCAAGCCCGCGCACCTCACGTTTGAAGACCCCGACGGAAACGTAATCATCGAGGGCAAGGACATCGTGGAAGTCGCCCCCGCCCTGAGCCAGGAAGACGGCCTGTACGTGGTGCGCTTCAAGCTCTCCTCCGAAGCCGCAAAGGCCTTCTCGGCGGCCACGGCGCGCCTGATCGGCCAGCCGATCAGCATCTGGCTGGACGACGAAGAGATCTCCGCTCCCCGGGTCAGCGAGCGCATATCCGGCGGCGAAGGCAACATCTCCTTCGGCGGAAATATGTCCACAAGCGAATCCTATCAGGAAGCCCGCCGGCTGACCACCCTGATCCTCTCCGGCGCGCTGCCTCTGGACATCGAGGAGACCGAGACCCGCGCCATCTCCGCGACGCTGGGCGAGGACGCCCTGAGCAAGGCGCTGGTTGCCGGCATCGCAGGCGTGGCGCTGGTGATGCTGTTCATGCTTCTGGTGTACCGCCTGCCGGGCCTGATGGCCGATATCGCCCTTGCCTGGTACATACTGGTGCTGTTCTTCGCCCTGGGAAAACTGGGCGTCCAGCTCACGCTGCCGGGCATCGCAGGCATACTGCTGGGCATCGGCATGGCGGTGGACGCCAACGTGATCATCTTCGAGCGCTTCCGCGAGGAGCTGAGCGTCGGCCGCAGCTACGAATCCGCAGTGAAGGCCGGATTCAAAAACGCGCTGGGCGCCATCGTGGATTCCAACGTGACCACCCTGATCGCGTCCTTCGTGCTGATGTACTATGGCACCGGCCCCATCAAGGGCTTCAGCTACACCCTGTGCCTGAGCGTGGTCATATCCATGCTCACGGCGGTGTTCCTCACCCGCTTCCTTCTGAACCGCGCCGTGCGGCTCGGTTTTGCCGACAAGGGCCTGTACACCCGCCCCATCCGCAAAGCGAAGGGCAGCGTGATGAAGAGGGCCCGCACCATGTTCATCGTTCCCGCTGTGATCCTTCTCATCGCCATCGTGATGAATATCGCGGGCGTGGGCCTCGCCCCGGGCATCGACTTTACCGGCGGCTCCATCGTGGAATACGCAGTGGGCGGCGAATTTGCCACGGAAGACGTGAGCGCCCTGCTCAAGCAGAACGGCTTTTCAGACAGCGTGGTGAGCCGCGTGCAGGCCGAGGACGGCAGCATGACCAACCTGCAGATCCGGCTCAAGCTGGAAGACGGTCAGGAAGAGGGCGATTCCTCCGACCAGCTCACCCTCTTAAACAGCCTGCTGGCTGACACCTATGAAGGCATCCGCTTCATCTCCATGGAATACGCCGGCGCCACCTCCAGCGCGGAGCTCATCAAAAACGCCCTAAAGTCCATTTTGGCTGCGCTGGTGCTGATGCTCATATACATCGCCATCCGCTTCGACCTGTATTCCGGCGCGGCGGCCCTGTTCGGCCTGTGCCACGACGTGCTGGTGATGCTGGCAGCCATGAGCTTTGCGGGTTCTCTGTTCCAGGTGAATTCCTCCTTCATCGCGGCACTGCTCACCATCGTGGGCTACTCCATCAACGATACCATCATCATCTTCGACCGCATCCGCGAGAACAAAAAGCGCCTGAGCCGCGCGTCCAACGGCGAGATCGTGGACGTGTCGGTATCGGCCTCGCTGTCCCGCACGGTGAACACCTCCGTGACCACCCTGATCACGCTTCTGGCCCTGTTCATCCTGGGCGCGGCCTCCATACGGGAGTTCGCTTTCCCGCTGATCATCGGCATGGTGGCGGGCACCTACTCCTCCAATCTGCTGAGCGGGCCGCTGTGGGCCTGGCTGATGGATAAGAAGGAAAGCCGCCGCCAGGGCCGCCGTGCAAAGCCCGCCCCGGAGCATGCCGATGCTTAAATATCAGCTCCGCCAGCCGGAAGCCGGGGTCAGCTGGCCCTGCCCGGAAGACATGCATCCCATCCTGCACCGCATGCTCATGGCACGCGGCGTGGGCAGCGAAGAGGAAGCCCGTCGCTTTTTAAAGCCCGGACGGGATATGTTCCACGACCCGTTCCTGTTAAGCGACATGGGCGAGGCCGTGTCCATCATACGCGACGCCATCGCAAAGCGCGAGCGCATTTGCGTGTACGGCGACTACGACGTGGACGGCGTGTGCGCCTCGGCAATCCTCACGCTGTACCTGCGGGACAAAGGCGCGTCCTGCGACGTATACCTGCCATCCCGCCACACGGAGGGCTACGGCCTGAACGCCGACGCGGTGGATCACATCGCGGAGAAGTTCGAGCTTCTGATCACGGTGGACTGCGGCATCACCGCCTTCGAGCTGGTGGAGCGCGCCAAGGCACGGCACCTGCGCGTGATCGTGACCGACCACCACCGGCCTGACGACCGGCTGCCGGACTGCCCCACGGTGAACCCGCTTCTGGCGGACTATCCCTTTGGCTACCTGTGCGGCGCGGGCGTGGCCTTCCAGCTGGTGGCGGCGCTGGAAAACCGCGACAAGGCCATGGAGTATATCGACCTGGCGGCGCTGGCTACCATCGCAGACATCGTGCCCCTGAGGGACGAAAACCGCGCCATCGCGTCTTTGGGCCTAAAGCGCATCAACCTGTCCGCCCGGCCCGGCATCCGCGCCCTGATCAGCGTGACCGGCCTGGAGGGACGGGAGATCAGCGCGGGCAACGTGGCTTTCCAGCTCACGCCCCGCATGAACGCCAGCGGGCGCATGGGCGACGCCAAACGCGCCTACGACCTTGTGACCTCCACAGACATGAGCCTGTGCGAGTCCCTGGCCCAGGAGCTGGACGAGGAGAACCGCCGCCGGCGCGAGCTTGAAAACGCCGCGCTGGAGGAAGCGGAAAAGCAGCTGGAGGACTTCGATTTTTCCGCCCACGCCGTGATCATCGTAAAGGGCGACGAATGGAACCCCGGCGTGATCGGCCTGGCCGCTTCGCGGCTCACGGAAAAGTATCACTTTCCCAGCGTGGCGCTCACACGGGACGGGGATTATTACACCGGCTCCTGCCGCTCCATCGAGGGAGTGAACATCCACGAGGCGCTCACCCATACCGCGCAGCTTCTGGAACGCTTCGGCGGCCACGAGATGGCAGCAGGGCTGAAAGTGCACCGGGACCGGCTGCCCGCCTTTCGCAGGACGCTTGACGAGTACCTGCTGTCCGCCTGCGACCGGGAACTGTGGATCCCCACGGCGGAATACGATGCGCTGGCTGAAGGCCGCGACCTGACCGTGGAACTGGTGGAACAAGTGGACCGCCTGGCGCCCACGGGCTGCGGCAACCCCGCCGCGGTGTTTCTTACCGCCGGCAGCGTATCGGAAGCCTATCCCGTAGGCCGCGAAAAGGAACACCTGAAGCTCACGCTGCTCACCCAGGACGAAAAGCGCCTGCCTGCCATATGGTTCCGCCACGCGCAGGATATAAACACCCTGCCCAGACGCCTGGACGTACTGTACGCGCCTTCCATAAACGAATATATGGGCGTCAAGACCGTGCAGGCGGAAGTCAAACAGATCCTGGCCCGCATGCCCGATCCCTCCGCCGCCACGGACGGAAAGCGGTTTTCCGCCTACTGCCTGGAGGCGATGGCGGCCTTCGAGCCGGATTCCCAGCCGGAAGAAGCCTCCCCTGAAGAAGTGCGCGCCGCCTTTGAAAGCAACTGCATGGGCAGCCTGGTGATCTGCTCAGGCGCCGAGAGCGCCGGGGCCGTGATGAGCCTGATCGGCGGAAAAGCGGACTTTTTTACCGGGGAGTATCCCTCCGACACGCGCTGCTTCAACGCCGTGTGCGAATGCCCCCTGGGCGCGCGGCCCGCGAAGTACAAAAACGTGTTTTATGCCGGCGTGCCCGGCTGCCTGGCCGCCGGAGGCAAAACGCTGAAGAGCGTGCCCGCAAGCCTCCTGTTCTCTCAGGTGCCCGACGTGGACAGCCTCCGGAATGTCTTTAAGGCAGCCCGCGCCCTGGCGCTCAGAAAAGGCGTGTACCCCGGCGCCGGAGAAGCCTGCCTGGCCCTGGCGGAGGAAGCGGGCCTGAAGCCGGAAGAAGCCGCCCTGGGCCTGGGCGTACTTCGTCACATGGGCCTGGCTTCCGCCGAAAAGACGGAGGACGGCTGCATGCTTTCCTTCGCCACGGAGCGCAAAAACCCCGCCGAAGACGAGCTGTTTATCGCCCTTCGTTCCTGAGACCCGCTTTGACCTTTGATTTTTCTGCCGGGAGGTGAGCATATGGAAAACGAAAACCGCATCGTACCCTGTGAAGAGATCATAGCCCACGCGCGCAAATACCATCCCCAGGACGACATGAGCCTGATCGGGCGCGCCTACGCCTACGCCGAAGACGCCCACAAGGACCAGAAGCGCATGAGCGGCGAGCCATACTTCGCCCATCCCTGCCAGGTAGCGCTGATCCTGGCGGACATCATGATGGACCCCGCCACCATCGCCGCGGGCCTTCTGCACGACTGTGTGGAGGACGTGGAGGGCGTGACCGCCGAAGTCATCGAAAAGCAGTTCGGCAGCGAGGTCGCCATGATGGTGGACGGCGTGACGAAGCTGAGCCGCGTGGACTTTTTCAGCAAGGAACAGCAGAAGGCGGAATCCATACGCAAGATGTTCATCGCCATGGCCAAGGAGATCCGCGTGGTGCTCATAAAGCTCGCCGACCGGCTGCACAACATGCGCACCCTGGATACCCAGCGCCCCTCCCGCCAGCTGGCCATCGCGGAGGAGACCCTGTACATCTACGCGCCCCTGGCACACCGCCTGGGCGTGTACGGCATCAAGAGCGAGCTGGAAGACCTTTCCCTTAAATATATCCACCCTTTGGACTATCTGTCCATCAAGGCCAAGTGCGAACTGAACCACGACGCGCAGCAGGCCCTGATCGGGGAAATTCAGCACCGCCTGCGCGCGGCCCTGGAAAAAGAAGGCCTCAAAGACTTTGAGATCAGCGGGCGCATCAAGCACATTTATTCCATCTACCGCAAGATGAAGGCCCAGAACAAGAACTACGACGAGATCATGGACCTGGTGGCCGTGCGCGTGGTGGTCAAGGAGCTGCAGGACTGCTACGCCGCCCTGGGCGTGGTGCATTCCATATGGAAGCCCGTGTCCGACCGCATCAAGGACTATATCTCCACGCCCAAATACGGTATCTACCAGTCGCTGCACACCACGGTGATGAGCAAAAACAGCGGCGGCCTGTTCGAAGTGCAAATCCGCACGGAGGAGATGCACCGCAACGCCGAATACGGCATCGCCGCCCACTGGCGCTACAAGGAGGGCCACGCCGCCGACGAACTGGACGAAAAGCTCAGCTGGGTGAGGCGCATCGTGGACATCTCCGGCGAGGCGGGCGACAGCAGCGAGTTTTCGCAGCTGCTCAAAACGGACCTGTTCGCCGAAGACGTGATGGTGTTCACCCCGGCCAGCGACGTGATCAGCCTGCCCAAGGGCTCCACGCCCGTGGACTTCGCCTACCGAATCCACACCGCCGTAGGCAACCGCTGCACCGGCGCCCGCGTGAACAAAAAGATGGTGCCCCTCTCCACGCCCCTCGTGAGCGGCGATGTGGTGGAGATCGTCACCTCCTCCTCCTCCAAGGGCCCGTCGCTGGACTGGCTCAACTTCGTGGTGACCGCCGAGGCCAAGAGCAAGATCCGCGCCGCGCTCAAAAAGGCCTCCCGGGACGAGAACCTCGCCCGCGGCCGCGACATGATCGAGCAGGAGCTGAAGCGGCGGGAATACACCTTCCCCCAGCTGTTCACGCCCGCGTTTCTGGAAGTGCTGTACAGGCGCTATTCGCTGCAGAACCTGGACGATCTGTACGTCACGGTGGGGTTCGGCGGCTTGAGCTGCGCGCAGGTGATCAACCGCCTGGCGGACGAGTACCGCAAGACCGTGCACCAGGAGGCACCCAAACCCCCGGAGCCCCCGTCGGAGCTGGGCGAAAAGCAGTCCGGCGGAGGCGGCGAACAGGGCGTGGAGGTGGACGGCGATCCCAGTATGCTGGTGAAGTTCGCCCGCTGCTGCAATCCCCTGCCCGGGGACCGCATCGTGGGCTACGTCACAAAAGGGCGCGGCGTTTCCATCCACCGGGCGGACTGTGTGAACATGCTGGACGAGAGCATCGATCCGGGGCGCATGGTGCGCGTGAACTGGACGGGGCAGAGCGCCGGCGCCTACGAAGCGGAGATCCAGGTGCGGGGCTACGACCGCACAGGCCTGCTGGGGGATCTGAGCATACTGTTCGCGGGCATGAACGTGCCGCTGCTCAAGGTGTTCGCCGTCAGGCAGAAAAACGGCACGACCCAGATCAACCTGACCATATCCATCAAGGATACCCAGCAGCTGGACAAGGTGATCCGCCAGCTGCAGAAGAGGAACGACATCATCGAAGTATTCCGCACGGGAATGTAAAAGGAGCTTTTTATGCGCGCAGTAGTGCAGCGCGTCTCCTGGGCGTCGGTGGACGCCGAGGGAGAGCGCACGGGAGAGATCGGCAAGGGCTTCATGGTGCTTCTGGGCGTCATGGAGGGCGATACGGACGCGGACCTGGACTATATCGTAAAGAAGATATCGGGCCTAAGGATATTTGAGGACGAACAGGAGAAGATGAACCTGTCCGTGGGCGACGTGGGCGGCAGCATCTTGCTGGTCAGCCAGTTCACGCTGGCTGGCGACGCGCGCCACGGAAACCGTCCCTCCTTTTCCCACGCCGCCAGGCCGGAGACCGCCGAGCCCATGTGCGAAAAAGCCGCGTCCCTGCTGCGGGGCATGGGCCTGAAGGTGGAAACGGGACGCTTCCGCACCCACATGGAAGTACGGCTTTTGAACGACGGCCCCGTGACTATACTTTTGGACAGCCGGAGGGAATTCTGATGCTTCTGAGCGTGAAGGCGATGGGCCCGCTGGAAACCAACTGCTATATCGTGAACGGCGCGCTTCTGATCGACCCGGGCGACGATGTGCCGGGCCTGGACGCTTTTATCCGGGAAAACGGCGCGCACATCGAATACGCCCTGATCACCCACGGCCACTACGACCATATGCTGGGCGCAGCACACATGCAGCAGGCATACGGCGCCCGCCTGCTGATCTCCCGCGCGGACGAACAGGCGCTGTTTTCCCCCGAAGCCGCCCTCGTGCCCGCTGAAACTGAGACCCCGTTTACGCCCTGCCATGCAGACGCATACCTGGAGGAAGGCCCCCTTGCGCTGGCGGACGTCAAATTTACCGTGATCCCCACGCCCGGGCACACCCCCGGCGGCATATGCCTGTACAGTGAAGCGGAAAAGACGCTTTTCTCCGGCGACACGCTGTTCCGTTACGGCTTTGGCCGCACGGACATGCCGGGCGGCGACATGCACCTGCTGGTGGAATCGCTCAGAACGCTTCTGCGCCTTCCGGATGATACCCGTGTGTGGCCGGGCCATGGCGAAGGCGGACTCATGGGCGATATCCGGAGGAGCTATTACCGATGACGCGCGTTCAGCTCACCACAAACGAAAACTGGCTGTACCCCGAACTGTGTGACGTGGTTCGCCTGTTCCTGGGGGACGTACCCATCTCTGAGACCGAGGGAGACGTGCATATTTTCCACACCCACGCGGACGGGGGCGAAAGCTGGGAAGAGACCGCGTCCGACGGCGAAAAAACCGTCCTGCGCCGCGTGCCTGCCTGCCGCGGGGGCCTTGCGGAAAAGCGCACGCTCAAGCGCGCCGCCAAGACCGCGGTGTTCCTGCTTTTGCGGGAAAAGCTGCAGTCGTCCCCGCCCTGGGGCTCGCTCACCGGCATACGCCCCACGCGCCTGATGTACGAGGCGCTGGAGGAAGGCAAAACTCTTGCGGAAGCGGAAGAGCGCATGAAAAGCGAGTTTTTCGTGTCTCCCGAAAAAGCGCGCCTGCTCAGTGAGATCATCGAAATGCAGCGCGGGCTCGTGTTCCCGCCTGAAGACAGTTTCGACCTGTACATACACATCCCGTTTTGCGTGAGCCGCTGCTCGTACTGCTCCTTCGCCTCGGGCGAGGTGGGCGACGGGCGGCTGACCGAGCCCTATACGCAGGCGCTCATCCGGGAAATGGAACAAAGCGCTCCCCTCATGCGTCAGCTCGGACTGAAGCTCAGGGCCGGCTACGTGGGCGGCGGCACGCCCACCGCCATATCCTGCGATCAGTTGCGGCGCATCCTGGTTTCGGCACAGACGCTGTTCCCGGGCGCCCGGGAGTGGACGGTGGAGGCCGGGCGGCCGGACACCATCACGGAAGAAAAGCTTTCCATGCTGAAAAGCATGGGCATCGGGCGCATCAGCGTGAATCCCCAGACCTTTTCAGACGAAACGCTCAAGCGCATCGGCCGCGCCCACAGCGCCGAAGACACCGTCAGGGCCTACGAACTTGCGCGCCGGATGGGCTTTCACCACATCAACATGGACCTGATCGCCGCCCTGCCGGGCGAAGGGATAAAGGAGTTTGAGGATACGGTGAACAAGGTGATCGCTCTTTCCCCGGAATCCGTCACCGTGCATTCGCTGGCCATCAAGCGCGCCAGCCGCATCCACGAGCAGCTCACCGTAGCCGGAGACAGCCACAACCAGGCGGACGCCCTGGACGCGGACAGGATGATCTCCTTCGCGCGCGAACGACTGTCGGAGAGCGGCTGGAAGCCCTACTACCTCTACCGCCAGAAATACATGGCGGGCAACCTGGAAAACGTGGGCTACGCCAGGCCCGGCTACGCCTGCCTGTACAACATCGGCAACATGGAGGAGACCGCCCGGGTGCTGGCCGTGGGCGCGGGCTCCATCACCAAGTGGGTGTTCGACCGGGAGAGGCGCATCGAGCGGGCGCCCAACCTGAGAAACATCGAGGAATACATCCGGCGCACGGACGAGATGGTCGCGCGCAAGCGCCGGATCATACTGGGAGAAAAAGAATGAAGAAAACAAGGCTGCTGGCGTCACTGCTGGTAATGTGCGTTTTTCTGGCGGGCTGCGGCGTGGAATACATAAATCCGTACGTCAGCATTCCCAAGCCCGTGGCGACGATGGTGCTGGAAATGGATTCCGTAATGTACGTGATGCGCTTTACGCTGGACCCCGCCGCGGCGCCCAACACCGTTTCCAACTTCATCAATCTGGCCAATTCGGGCTTTTACGACGGGCTGAAGATCGACTACGTTTACCCCACCTACTTCCTGCGGGGCGGCGACCCGGACGGGGACGGAACCGGCGGCCCCGATTACACGATAGACGGGGAATTCAGCGCCAATGATTTCAAGCTTCCAGGCCTCAGGCACACCCGCGGCGTGATATCCATGTGCCGGCTGCTCGACGATTACAATTCCGCGGGCAGCCAGTTCTTCATCATGCTTTCGCCCCACTCGGAATTCAACGGCGAATACGCGGCCTTCGGCTGCATCGAATCCTCCGACAGCGAGAGCCTGGCCACGCTGGAAGCGCTGGAAAGCGCGCTGGTGGACCGCTCTTACCGCCCGGTGCTCAGGCAGACCATCACTTCCATCCGCGTGGACACCAAAGGCTACATCTACGAAGTGATCAAGCACGGCGAGCAGGAAGAGGCGCAGCCTGCCGGCTCGCCAAATGTGTAAAGGCAGATAAGCACATGCTCAGAAGTACGCTTATATACGTGGAGCGCGGCGAAAAATACCTGATGCTGCACCGCGTGAGCAAAAAAAACGACCCCAACCGGGACAAGTGGATCGGCGTGGGCGGTAAGTTCGAAGCGGGCGAGACCCCGGAAGACTGCGCCCAAAGGGAAATGCTGGAGGAGACCGGCCTGAAGCCCCTGAAGCTTGACAAGCGCGGCGTGGTGTACTTTTTCTCCGACCTGTACGAGGATGAGGAGATGCACCTGTTCACCTGCCCGGCTTTTTCCGGAACGCTTCACGAATGCGACGAGGGCGTTCTGGAATGGGTGGACAAGGCAAAAGTCCCTTTCCTTCCGCTCTGGGAGGGCGACCGGATCTTCCTGCGCCTGCTGGCCCAGGACGCGCCTTTCTTCCGCCTGAAACTGCGCTACGAAGGCGACAGCCTCAGGGAAAGCCGTATCCTGGAGGACGGCGAAACGGTGTAAGCATAATACAGCCCTTTTCCGTTTCATGACACATGAAAACGGCCCGCTCAGAGCAGGCCGTTTTGTTTTGCGCTTTCGTATCGAAGGATCAGAATCCGGAGTTGTAGGGCTTGATGTAGTAGCCGCCGTCGCTGTAACGGCTCACCATCATGGTGCCGCCCAGGTAGTCCCTGAGGTCTACGTCCTCCCACTCCACATAGCTCCAGGTGCGCTTTCCGACGTCGAAGCCGATGCGGATGTTCCAGGTGAAGCTTGAGTACAGCTCGGTGCTGGTGAGCTTCACCGTGGTCTGGTTTCCGTCGTACACCCGGCGGCTGTTGCGCACGCTTCCCCAGCGGGAGCTGCCGTTTTTGTAGATATAGATCTCGGTGATCGGGTATCCGGTGTCGTTCAGGACGTTGAAGTAATTGGCGTAGTTGGCGGGATCGTCCCCATACTCGTCATCATCCAAATACCGCAGATTGTAATCGCCGTTTTCCAAAACCTCCACCACGAGCATCTCACCCAGCAGCGTGCTCAGGTCCAGGTCTTCCCAGCGATAATAGTATGCATGCCAGCCCTGCTTGAAGTTCAGCTGGAGATTCCACAGGCAGTCCCTCTGGGCTTCCAGGCGGGTGACGCTGAACGTTGCGCCGCTGCCCGTATAGATCCATTCCTTGTTGCGGGGCTGGCCGAGGGAAGAGCTGTAGGAGGGAAAGAGGTAAATCTCGGTGATAGAGGCGGTGGTGATGTTGGCGATATAGATCTCATACTGGCCCACATTATTGTATGAGGACGCCTGCACGGCGGGGCACATGCCCGTGAGCAGCACCAGGACCAGCGCGAGACTCAGGAACGTGCGGAAAAATCTTTTCATATTCTGCCTCCTGTATACAGTTTCTTAACCATATCATACAATCGCCCGGGGCGCATTGCAACCGTTTACAACGTAAAATTAACGTAAACAGGCGTCCGGGATCATCTGCCGGACGCCTGTCGGTATGTATTACGGCTTGTTTTCAAGCTGCTCCATGATGTAGCGGTAGGTGCGTTCGTCGATGGGGTAGTAGTCCCCCGTGCCGTGATCGGCGCGGTAGAATCCGCCCTCGTCCCTGACGCCCGCCATGAGCGGATCGCTTGCGTACTGCTGTACCGCCCAGACCGCCGCGTAGGTCACATCTCCCAGGGAGCCGTATTCGCCCATGATCTCCAGTTCGCTTATATCGAGCCAGCCCCTCTCCGCCAGCCTGTCCTGGAAGGCCCTGATCTTCGCTTGGTCCCTCACCCAGTTTTCGTCATAGTCCGACGAAGCCGGCGTGGGAGTCGGCGTGGGTGTCGGGGTCGGAGTGGGCGTGGGTTCCGGTGTGGGGGTTGGCGTCGGTTCAGGCGTCGGCGTCGGAGTAGGCTCCGGAGTGGGGGTTGGGGTCGGTTCCGGTGACGGGGTCGGCGTGGGTTCCGGTGTCGGAGTAGGTGTCGGTTCGGGCGTAGGTGTGGGTGTCGGCTCCGGTGTAGGCGTCGGCGTAGGTTCAGGTGTCGGAGTTGGCGTAGGTTCCGGCGTGGGTGTCGCCGTCGGTTCCGGCGTTGGGGTCGCTGTCACTGCCGGCGTAGGCGTCGGCGGAACGTTTTCGTAGATGTCGAAATCCGCTTCAAGCGCGTAAGCGATCAGCCCGTTGGCGGGATTCTCGATGCGCAGCCATTCGCCGCCCGTGGCCAGCAGCCGGTAGCGCTCCGAAGCGTTGACCTTCGCCCAGGGGTCCGAAACGGAGGGTGTATGGTATATGGCTGTGCCGTCGCGCCTGGCCATGACGTATTTGTCGCCCGTGACGGGAATAAACGTGATCTCCTCCGGCGTGGCGGTCGGCGCCGGCGTGGGGGTGGGCGTCGGGGTCGGCGTCGGTGTTGCCGTGGGCGTCGGTGTGGGTGTCGGGGTGGGTGTGGGCGTCAGGGTAGGCACGGCGGTGGGGCCGGGCCGTTCGAACACGTCGAACTCATTGGCCAGCACGTAGCCGATATAGTTGTTGGAGCTGTTGCGGATGCGGTACCAGTATCCGCCCGTGGCCAGGAGCTCAAATTCGCTGCTGGCGTTCACCACCGTCCACACGGCGGCGGGGTCACCCAGCACGGGTACGCGGTACACCGTGGTGGCGTCCCGGCGGGCCCGCACGTATTTGTCGCCCGTCACCTCCACGAAGATCACGGGCGTCGCCGTGGGCGTGGGCGTGAGCGTGGGCCTGGGGGTGGGAGTCGGCGTGGGCGTGAGGGTCACGCTGGGCCTGGGCTCCAGCGCGCTGCGCCTGGCGTAGCCCTGCACGCCGCCGGCTGTGGTGACCTGCGCCCAGCTGGGACTCAATGCGCTCACCGTGAGGGTCTCGTTATAGTACGCGCGGCCCACGGTGCGGGCAGACGCATACGGCTGGTCGTACAGGTCGGTATAGGTCACCTTGACCCGGTACGCTGCGGGCTCGAACAGGGGCGTAAAGCTCTCCGGCGTAGCCGTGGGCACCGGCGTGGGCGCAGAGAAGCTGAGGTTCGCCTGCAGGGTGTATCCGGTATACCCGGCGGCATTCTGCACCCGTGCCCAGGTCCCGTTGGCCGCCAGGAGCTTAAGGGCGCTTCCGCGGTTCACGTACCCCAGCGTGCGGGAAGTGGTGTCCGGGCTTTCGTAGATCGTGGCATAGGTGGCGCTCACCATGACGTCGACGCCGCTGCCGTAATCCCAGAACGGTTCCATGGTGGGCGCCGCGGTGGGCGCGGGCGTGGCGTATACGGGCGCGGAAGAAGAATACAGCAGCGCCTGGGTAGCGGGGTCCGCAACGCCCGTCACAGTGAGCCCCGCCCGCGCCTGGAAGCTGCTCACGGCGGCGCGCGTGCGGGTCCCGTAGTTGCCGTCCGCGTTTCCGGGCTGGTATCCGAGGGTCCTCAGCCGGTTCTGCAGCTGCCTGACGCGGTCGTTTTTGTCGCCGTAGGCAAGGTCCACGTAACCGTCGTTTTCGGGCGCCGTGGCGGAGAACAGCCGCGTTTGCAGGTATACGGACGCCTTGCCGCTCTGCCAATAGCCGAGCCTGGCCTGGAAGTTTTTCACCGCTTCGGCCACCTGCTCGTCGTACCGGCTGCCCCTGGCGGAGGTGGGCAGATAATACAGTTCGATCAGCCTGTCAATAAGTTCGGCGACGCGGTATCCGCTGTCGCCGTCCTTGAGTTCTATGTAACTTGTATTTCTTGGAGCGCCGTCCGCGTAGAGCGCTTTGAGCGTTTCCGCGTCCGCCGTGCCGGTCTGTGTCAGGCCTTTCTGCTTCTGGAACGCGAGCACCGCGTTGTAGGTGGCGGCGCCGTATTTGCCGTCCACAGCGCCCGCGAGGTACCCCAGCTCCTTGAGCCGGCTCTGCAGCGTGCTCACCCGGGTGCCGCTGTCGCCGCGCCTGAGCTCCTTGTAGGGATCGTAGGCGGGGATCTCGCCGTTCACCAGGCGCTGCATCAGGGCGTTGTCCACCTTGCCGGTCACAGTCAGACCGAGATCCGCCTGCAGCTGCTCCACGGCGGTCTGGGTCTTGCCGCCGAACACGCCGTCCGCGGTGTCGGACAGGTAGCCCAGTTCGATCAGCTTGTCCTGCAATAGGCGCACGCTGTCGCCGCGGCTGCCCCGCTGCATCGCGGGATACACCGTGGGCACGGGCGTGGGCGTGGGGGTGGGCAGAGGCGTGGGCGTCACTTCGGGAATGGTGGGATGCTCGGTCTCGCCCACGAACACCTTGTAGAAAAATTCCAGATCGTCTTTGTTGCCGCTCTTGGGCATATCGTACACCAGCAGTTCCTCGCCCGCTCCCAGCAGGCGGGGCTCCACGTCGTCAATGACGCCTTCGTAGTTGCCGGCGAGCTTCATGTACACGGCATATTTGCCTGTGGAGGGACTCACGCGGTACACCGTGTATTCCGTGTCGATGATAAAGATATATTCGCCCGCGCACACGAGCTGGCCCATGAGCTCGCGCATCATGCGCGTGAGCACCTTGCTGGAGCGCGTCACGGGATCGAAGCGATAAATGTCCGTAAGCCAGCGCGTGCGGCGCAGATAGTACACGCAGCCGTCGTGCAGGGCAAATTCCTGCACGGAATCGTTGATGGTGAGGTATACGCCGTTTGCGGCGTCGAGGCGCAGCTCCAATACGCCGTCCGGCGTGAGGAGCACCTCAAAGCCGTTGTACATCTCGCTCTGCTTATACTCGTCGAACACGCCCGGGTTTACCGGAATGGCGCGGGAAAGCATGGGCAAAAACAGGTATGCGCCGGTGGCGGTCTTAAAGGCCAGGCCGTTCACCGTCAGGCGCAGCGCCTCTACCGGACTGTCTGCCGCGTAGAGCTCCACGTCCTGCAGGCCCAGCGCCGGGTATTCCGCCGCCAGGCGTACGGCATCGGGGCGGGCTGCGTCCACATAATATACGTAGCCGCTGGTCTCGTCCAGCACGGCACGCCCCAGCACGCTCTCGCTCAGCGTCACGCCTTCGCGGGCTTTCTGCTCCAGCCCGCCGGTGGCCACCACCACGTTTTCCATGGTGCCGTCCGCCTGTATGTATTCGTCGCTCACCAGGTGCAGCGGCTGGCGGATGAGGCTGCTCACGCCTCCCACGGGCGCGGTCTGGTAGTATACGCATTCATCGTACACGCCCAGGATGTACTCCGCTCCGTCTTCCACCACGGGGGTCTCGTACCACGCCTGGTACACAGAGTTGCCCACGCGGTACACGCCGAAAGCTCCCGTTCCGCCGGTAAAGCCGGACGCCAGCGCCAGTTCGGGCACCAGAAGCGCGACCAGGAGCACCGCGCACACAAGTTTTTTCATATTCACACCTATCCCCTCCGGTATAAATGACGCATCTACAAGCCGTTATGTTCCGTTACCGCGGTATTTTTGCCTCCAGGCGCCGGGCGGCGTCGGAGTCAAAGGCCCTTTCAAAGCCCTTCACCAGCGCGCGGCAAAGCCTGTCTTTCCACTGCGGCGGCACGTTTTCGCTTTTGTTCACGTTGATCAGCATCGGGATCATCGCCTTTTCGCAGCGGCGCTCGTTGTCCGCCTTGCTCAGGCGGAAACCCAGAAACATGGAATTGGCGTTGGAATGCTTTATGAACAGATCCACGTATCCGGCGGCCATCTCGTCCAGGTATTCGCCGATAAAAGCCTCCCTGTCCGGCGCCATGCCAGCCACCCGTTCCAGTTCCGGGTTTTCAAAAAAGCGCGTAAGCATCTCCCGGCGCATCCCGTGCCTGAACTCCCTGGGCTTTTCCAGCGCGCTCAGGGGCCAGAAGGGGATGCGGTAAAAGTCCGGCCGGCCGCCGCGTTCATACATGCGGCCCAGGTACAGTATCTCCCGTTCCACCTCCAGGCAGCCAGGGTATTCTTCCCTCAGCTTCATCAGGAGCGCGTGCTTCGTAACGGGATCGTCCTCCGCCCGCGCCTCGCGGAGCCTTTCTTCCAGGGGCTCCTCTGCCGGCAGCCTCTCCCCGCACCAGGGGCAGAACAGAGGCCTGCCGGTCGAGAGATCTATCTGTTTTTTGCAGGCAGGGCAGATCAAAGGTCTTCCTCCTCCATGATCCCGACAGCGCCCGAGCGCGTGACGATCACATGCTCCAGAAGCGTGACGCCGATCAGCTTCAGCGCGTCCTGAACGCGTCGGGTGAGCTCGATATCCTGCCGGGACGGCTTCAGGGTGCCGCCCGGATGATTGTGGCAGAGCACCACGTATTTCGCCCCGGTGCGCAGCGCCGTCTGGGCGATCGCGCGCACGTACAGGGCGTAGCTCTCCGGGGCGCCTTTGCCCATCAGCGCACAGCGGATGAGCCTCTTTTTGTCGTCGAGGCACGCCAGATAGCAGTATTCCACCCGCCGTCCCCGGCACAGGGCGCCGAAATAGTCCCCGCGCGCCCGGGCCGAATCCAGCCGGGGAGCCGCCCCTTTTCTCTCGACGCCGGCGTAGCGGCCCAGCTCGGAGACCATCGCCACCGCCCCGGAAGCCTCCCGGGAGATGCCTGAAAGCCGCATGATGTCTTCCGGCGCCATCTCAAAGACCCGCGCGGGGCTGGTTACGCCCGCCATCAGCCGCCGGGAAGCCTCAGAGGCGTCCGCGCGGCTGTCCAGCGCGCCGATCAGCTTTTCCAGCGCCCGGGCGACCTCTTCGTTTTCACCCATGGCGCTCCATGGCCGAGCGGAGCGCAGAAAGGATCTCTTCGGTGTCCTCCGCCAGTTCGCCCATATACCATCCGTCCAGCGCTTCGTCGTATTCCAGGTAGGCGGCGGCCGCGAGCCGCACTTCTTTTCCTGTAACGAACAGGTCCAGGGTGAGCGGCCTGGGAGCGTCGTACAGATCGGCGATGAACTCCGTGTCGCTCAGGCGGCTGCAGTCCTCGTCCGATTCCAGAAACGCTGTCAGGCGCGTTACATCGATGTCCAGAAGCATAGCCTGATCCTCCATTTCATTTTATTGTACATCATTTTGAGGGCATATGCAAGCGGATTCATGCATATTACAGATTTATTTCAATATATGAATTTTTCATTTCCGATATATTGACTGTTATGCGCACATGGCGTATAATTCTGATGTATGCGCGTTTATACGCGCCCGAAGAAACACGAAGGAGACGAACGGATGAAACGGATCACAGCCTGGTTTTTATGCCTCGTGACCGCGCTGTTCTGCTTATACGCCGCTTTCGCCGACGGATATACGCTCAAGCTTTCTCCCACGTCCATCCGGCTCGCCCCCGGCGAGAGCCGGTCCCTGGCCTGGAGCGTGGAGCCCAAAAACCTGGTGACCCACACCCTGACCTTTACCAGCGACAACCCCTATGTGGCCTCTGTTGACGACAAGGGCAAGATCACCGGCAAGGCGGCTGGCAGCACCCGCGTGCGGGCAACGCTGGAGACCGGCACGAGCCGCAGCGTAACGGTGACCGTGACCGGCCAGCCCGTTACGCGCCTTACGATCACGAATCCCGAGGTCCAGCTGGAAGTGGGCGAAACCGCCGTGCTGGAATACACCATCAACGAAAGCGCCGACGACAAGCGCGTCAAGTGGTCCTCCGACGATACCTCCGTGGCCACGGTGGACAAAAACGGCAAGGTCACGGCGGTGGGCGGCGGCGTGGCGACGGTGACGCTTCTGGCCGTGAACGGCATGACCGCCACCGCCATCATCTACGTGCCCAGCGAAGTCAAGCGCATCCAGATCGATCCCGCCGAAGCTTATCTGGGCATCGGCGCGAGCATGGAGCTGGACGCCTACGTGTTTCCCGGCAACGCGCGCAACCGCGAGCTGACCTGGGAGAGCCGGGACGAAAGCATCGCCCGGGTCGACCAGAACGGCGTTGTGACCGGTGTAAGCGAAGGTGACTGCTACATACGCGCCATGTGCGCAAACGGCGTATACGCCACGACGCTTCTGCACGTTTCGCTTTTGCCCATGAGCCTGAGCCTTTCCCCTGCCGTGGTGGTGCTCACCCGCGACGACAAGACCCGGACGCTCACCGTAGGCGCGATCCCCGCCGGGGCCGAAAACGCCCCTCTCACCTGGTCAAGCTCCGACGAGGCAGTGGTGAGCGTCGCGGGCGGCGTGCTTACCGCCAAGGGCTACGGGCAGGCGCAGGTGAGCGCCGAGGCCGTGAACGGCGTGCGCGCCGAGGTGACCGTATACGTGAGTGAGCCGCCCGCCGCCGTAAGGTTCGAGTCCTCCGCCTATACGCTGCCCCAGGACGGGGACAGCATACGCCTCGTGCCCGTCTTCAGTCCCGAGGGCAGCATCACGCGCGACTACACCTTCTCGGTGGACGACGAAAGCGTCGCCATCGTGGACAAGGACGGAAATCTCACGCCCCTTTCCTACGGCGTGTGCCGCGTGACCCTCACCACGGCCGGCGGCCTGAGCTGCCAGGCGGACGTGCGCGTGTACGAGAACGTGAAGAGCCTGCGCGCCGCCGAGAGCAATGTGGTGATGAAGCAGTACGAATTCCGGCCCGTCACCCTGTACTCCGAGACCGGCAAGCCCTACCTCAGCGAGCCCACGGCCTTCGTGGACGACGAAAATGTGTGCGTGTACGCAAACGGGCAGCTCTATGCCAAGAATCCCGGCAAGGCCCGCGTGACCTTTTCAAACCCCGGCACCACCGTCACCTGCCAGGTGAACGTGACGGTGCTGGAATCGGACGCGGTCTTCACCCGCTGCGTCGCCCTGACCTTCGACAACGGCCCGGACAAATACACCTCCGACATCCTGGATGTACTTTCCGCGTACGGCGTAAAAGCCACGTTCTTCGTGCTGGGCACGAGCATCGAAGCGCACCCGGAGCAGATGGCGCTTTTGGGCGCCAGCCCGCACGAGCTGGGCAACCACACCTACGACAACTCCTCCATCGCCTCCGGCAGCGTGGCGGAAACGGCTTCCGGCCTGCAGAAGACCGACCAGCTGTGCCAGGCCGCCGCCGGACGCACGCCCACCGTGCTGCGCGCGCCGGACGCGCTTCTGCCCGCGGGGCTGTTCTCCTCCTTCCTGGACACGCGGCGCTTTATCGGCCGCGGCTTTGACATGAACGATACGGACGGAACGCTTTCCTTTGAGCAGCTGTACGAAGGCGCCCTCGCCTGCACATACAACACGTCCGTTCTCACCTTTCACGACTGCGGCCCAAACACCGCCGAGGCCCTGAAGCTGCTCGTGCCCGAGCTGCTCAAAAGGGGCTACCGCTTCCTCACGGTCAGCGAACTGATCGAATACACGGGAAACGAAGAAATGGTGTTCAGTACAAAACCATGATCACGATCTACAAATCCCAGCGCATGCTCTTTGTGACCAAGGGTAAAAGAACCGTGTTCACCTGCCCCGTTCACCTGGGCTTCGCCCCGGACGGCCACAAGCAGGCCGAGGGCGACGGCAGAACGCCCGAGGGCAAATACCGCATCTGCAGCGTGAACCCGGACAGCAAGTTCCACTTTGCCTTCGGCATCAGCTATCCCAATGCCCGGGACGCGCGCAGGGCCTGGCGAGAAAAACGCCTGAAGCCTGCGGACGCGCTTTTCGTCATCCTGGCTAACGCCCTGCTCCTTAAGCCCAAATGGACTACGCCCCTGGGCGGCTGCATCATGCTGCACGGCGAAAGCCCCGAAAAGAAAAACGGCGACTGGACGCAGGGCTGCGTCGCCGTGTCCGACCGGGACATGGACACCCTCGCCTCCCTGTGCAAACGGGGAGAAAAGATCATAATTAAATAGGAAATTGGAAAGAGGAAAGAGGAAATGAGTTTGTTGGGTGCTCCCAACCATATCATTTCCTCTTTCCTCTTTTCTCTTTCCTCTTTTCTCTTTCCTCTTTCTTGACAAACTCCCTCCTCTTCCGCTACAATATCGCCATCCTAAGCGAAAAAGGTGACGGGCATGCAGGACGAAAAGCTGATCGCCATCGTTACAGGCGCGGGCAGCGGCATCGGATACGAGACCGCGAAGCTCCTGTGCGAAAAAGGCTGGGAGGTATGGGATCTTTCGCGCCGGGACAGGGCGTATGAGGGCGTGAACCACATCTCCTGCGACATCGCAAACGAGGACCGCGTGCGCACGGCGGTGAACGTGATCGCTTCCCGCGCGGGCCATATCGACCTGGTGATCAACAACGCGGGCTTCGGCATATCCGGAGCGGTGGAGTTCACCGCCCGGGAGGACGCCCTGCATCTTCTGGAGGTCAACCTGCTGGGCGCGGACAACGTGACTCGCGCCGTGCTGCCCCACATGCGCAAAAACGGCTCCGGGCGGCTGATCTTCATCTCATCCGCCGCCGCCATCTTCCCCATCCCCTTCCAGGCCTGGTATTCCGCATCCAAGGCTGCCCTCAGCTCCTACGCGCTGGCCCTGAGGAACGAAGTTAAGCCCTTCGGGATCGACGTGTGCGCGCTGATGCCCGGCGATATCAAAACCGGCTTCACCGCCATGCGCGAAAAGCACCACGAGGGCGACGATATCTATGGCGGCCGCATCGAAAAGGCCGTGTCCGTGATGGAAAAGGACGAAACGAACGGCATGTCCTCCGCCTATGCCGCCCAGCAGGTGGTCAGGTGCGTATACGCCCGCAATCCCGCGCCGCTGAAGTGCATCGGCACAAAATACCAGCTTTTTGCCGTGCTGGACCGGCTTTTGCCCAAGAGATTTGTTAACTTTCTTATCGGCAAACTCTATTCCTGATTCCGCTATGGACTTTACGCCGGTTTTGTGATATAGTAGTAAGGTAAATAATTGGGGAGGGTGCGTGCCATGCTTCCGTACGACGAGTCCATGAGCGCTGAAGACGTCATCAAATACGTGTATGCCGCGCTCAAAGCCAAGGGACACGATCCCATCATGCAGATCGTTGGCTACCTCATCTCGGGCGATCCCACCTATATCACCAGCTACAACAACGCCCGCTCCCTGGTAAGCCGTGTGGAAAGGGACGAGCTTTTGGAGGAATTCGTGCGCTTCTATGTGGCCAAAAACCGCCTGGAAGACTGAATCATGCAAAAGGAAACCCGGCACGCGCTGCCGGGTTTTTGCATATGGAGGCAAACGTGCGGCGCATACTGGGACTGGATATCGGCGACAAACGCATCGGCGTGGCGGTGAGCGACCTGCTGGGGCTTACGGCCCAGGGCGTGGAGACCATATTTACCAAAGGTATGGACAGCGACGTAAGGCGCGTATGCGAGCTGGCGCGTCTGTACGATACCGACCGCGTGGCCGCCGGCCTGCCCCGGCGCCTGAGCGGAGAGGAAGGCCTGCAGGCCGGAAAGGTGCGCGCTTTCGCGGAAAAGCTTGAAGAAAACGGGCTGAGCGTGCGCTTTGTGGACGAGCGGCTCACGTCCGTGAGCGCCGAGCGCCTTCTGATCGACGCGGGCATACGCAGGGACAAGCGCAAACAAGTGATCGACAAGCTGGCCGCCACCTATATCCTGCAGGCGTTTCTGGACATGGGCGGCTGGCAGGAAAGCGCGCCTCAGGCAAACGACGACACAAACGAAACGGAGGTTTTCAGACTTATGGAAGGCTACAGCATGGAACAGGACGACATCGTAACGCTGCTGGACGAAGACGGCAAGGAGTGCCGCTTTCAGCACCTGATGACGCTGGAGTTCGAGCAGAAGAACTACGTGATCCTCGCCCCCGCCGAGGAGATGGAAGACATCGCGCCGGACGAAGCCGTGGTGCTGCGCATCGAGACGGACAAGGACGGCAACGACGTGTACACCTCCCTGACCGACGAAGACGAGATGGAGCGCGTGTTCGAGCGCTATCTGGAGATCGCAGGCGAAGACGAAGAAGAGGAAGAGTGATCTGTTCATCAGACAGGGCTCCCGGAGCGGTTTGCGCTCCGGGAGCCCTGTTGCATGATCGTTTTCGCAAGTGATCATGCCAGCCTTTTCATAAAAGCTTCACGCCTTTTCCACCGCGTTCCCCATTTTCAGGGAAGCGGGCACGTCGATCAGGCGCTGGTTTCTGCTGCCGCGGAACCGCAGCTCCAGCGTGCGCTGAGCCAGGATGAAGGGCCCGTCCACCAGCACGTCGGTGAGGGACAGAAGTTCCTTTACGTCCGGCTCCGTCTCAGCCTTGTGCAAAAGCTGCTCGTAGGTCCAGCCGCTGTAGGCCCATACGTTGAGCCCCGCCTCACGCGCTGCCCTGGCCAGTTCGGCGCAGGCCGCGGCCTGGCAGAAGGGATCGCCGCCGGTCAGGGTGATGCCGTCCAGAAGCGGGTTGTCTTTCATTATCCGTACGATGCGCTCGGTGGTGTCGGTTTTGCCGCCCTGAAAATCGTGAGTGTCCGGGTTGTGGCAGCCCGGGCAATGGTGAGGGCAGCCCTGGGTGAATATCGCCAGGCGGAAGCCGGGGCCGTCCACGATGGAATCGTTCACCACGCCGGCAATGCGTATATCCATATGCTTTCCTCCGATGATCCAGGCTTTGTTCCGGCGCGCGCCGGTCTATTTGATCCTGTATAATTCCTTGGCGTGCAGGCAGTTGGCATGGGTGATGGCCACGGCCAGCGCGTCCGCCGCGTCGTCCGGCTTCGCGGGTTCGTCCATCCTTAAAAGCAGCTTCACCATGTTCTGCATCTGCTGCTTTTCCGCTTTGCCGTAACCCGTGATGGCCTGCTTGATCTGCATAGGCGTGTACTCATACAGGTTTTCGGTGCGTTCCGCCGCCGCCGCCAGCGCCGCGCCGCGGGCCTGCGCCACCGCGATGCCCGTGGTGACGTTGTGGCCGAAAAACAGCTCCTCAAAGGCGATGTCTTCCGGCTGAAAGGTATCGATCAGCTGGCCAAGCGCCGTGTGGATGGTGCGCAGCCTTTGGGGCATGGGCGAGCGCGCCGCGGTGGAGATCACGCCGTATGTGAGCATTTTGTACCCGCCGCCGGTATAATCGATCACGCCGTAGCCCATGAGCGCGAGGCCGGGATCGATGCCCAGGATGATCATCTCTCGCCTCCGCGCCTTTCGCTGCCCAGGTATATCGTTTCGCCGTAATCCAGCAGGGCGGGCAGATTGTCCCTCACCACCCTGGGAAACAGGCTGGCCGCGCAGGCCTCGTCCACCGTGAGCCACTCCATGCCCACCTGGTACGCGTCCCGCTCCACGGGCTCGCGGGCCGGCACCTCGGGCAGATAGCGGCACAGGAACACGAAGTACATCTTGTGCGCCTTCACGCTGCCTTCATGGCCGCTGACGCGCTCAAACACGGCACTCAGGCGCATGGGTTCCACGGTCAGTCCCGTTTCTTCCATGACCTCGCGCTTTACCGCCTCGGTGAGCAGTTCTCCTTCGTGCTGGCCGCCGCCCGGCAGCGCGTAATACACGCCCAACCGGGATACGCACTTGTTGAACAGCAGCCTGCCTTCATGCAAAATCAGCGCTTTCGCCGAATTGCGAATCGCCAAACTCCATCATCTCTTCCGGGTTATCCCACTTCATAATGTGTAATTATACCCCAAGAAAGCCGATTTGGCAATAGCGCAAGCCATGAAAAAACACCGGTGCCTCCTTCCGATGGCGCGAGCGAAGCGCACGCGCCAAAACCAACCCACAGAAAAGAACCTCCGTCACCCATCCCGGGGTGGCCTGGAGGGGCCGCGCTCCTCCAGCCTCCATCCGCAGGGCCAGCTTTGCCGGCCCGAGGAGGAAAATCACGAAGGGCAGCTTGCCGCCCGGGAGTGATTTTTCCATCCTTGCAGTTTTTTCGCCCGGAAATGCCCCCAGGCATTTCAGAAAAAACTGAGAACCAGTTACTGGAGCCGGAAAAAGCCTAACGTTTCAGAAAATCAATGATCAAAAGGTCCCAAAAACCAGACCGACGGAAATGAAACAAAGTTTCATTTCCGTCGAAAAGCGTCAGCTTTTTTCAGCAGTATCCCCAGGCCTTCAGCACCGGGTGCACCGTCCAGCTGGGCGTGGGAGCGGGGGTCACGCCGGGATAGGGCGTGGGATCGGGCGTGGTGTCCGGCGAGGGCGTGTAGCGGTATCTTTCGGGCGCTTCGGGGTCAGTGGGATCGTAATTGGCGTTGATCAGCGGAGCGGGCTTGAGGGCCTCCAGCAGCTCCTCGTCCCTTACGCCGCTGGTGATCACGTGGATTGGCGTGCCCTCGGGGCAGTTGTTGTAGATCCAGTAGGCGTTGGCGCACTCCAGGCGGATGCAGCCGGAAGAGGCGTTGGTTCCCAGCTTTTCGTAGTAGCGCACCTTGAGCTTGTTGATCTTCGCCTCGTAATAGCAGGCGGAATGGAAGAGATACGGCCCGGAGATGCGGCTGGCGTACTGGGCGTAGGAGCCGTTGCCCATCTGCTTCCAGCGGTATTTGTCCCCGATGCGGTACCAGCCGTCCTCCACCTTGTCGCAGTGGCCCGTGGAGCAGATGAACTGCTTGACGATCTGGGTATAGTAGCCGTCGGCGTCCAAAGTGAACACCGTGATCACCTGCTTGCTCTTGTCCACTTCTATCTCGTAGGGATACTTGAGCTTCACCGGTTTGGGCGTTGGGGTGGGCTTGGGCGTAGGCGTGGGCACCGGCGTGGGCGTCGGCTCCGGCGTGGGTTCCGGTTCCGGGGTGGGCGTATAGACCGGCGCTTCGGTGGGTTCAGGCGTTTCGTGCTCTGCGGGGAAGCCCTGCACGTCCATATTCTGAATACCGGAAGGATTCTCGTTTGACGCGATCTGCTCCGGGGCTTTGGTAGCGATCGTCGGGACCGGCGCATCCGGCTTGTCCGCCCGGGCGGCGGTAACGGCCCATATGCCAGCGCCCGCCAGAAGGGCGACCAGCACCGCCACCGCGCCGTAGGTTTTGATCTTTTGCCGGCGGCGGCGTTTGGCGCTGCGCCGTGACGCAGCGGTATTTTTCTTTTTTACGGTCTGACCGGACGGCGCACCCGTCCTCTTTTTTTCCATATATGCCTCCATGATAGAACTGATACGATTATAAGCCCTCCGGCGGGAACTTGCAAGCCCCGTTTGTAACGCCTGCAATAAAATCTCCTGAAGAAACATGAAGGGTTTTTTCTTTCTGTCCTGCGCTTACGTGCAGCGTTGACAGGAAGCCGGCTCTATGGTATCATCCCTGCGGGAGGCAGAAATATGAATATTCGGCGCGCTTCGGTCCATGACGCGGACCGCATAAACGATCTTCTCCGGCAGGTGGCGGCGGTGCACAACCGCATACGCCCCGATCTGTTCAAAGCCGGGCAGAAAAAGTATACCGACGCAGAACTGTTTGACATCATCCGTGACGACCAAAAGCCCATCTTCGTGGCTGAGGAGGACGGGCAGGTGCTGGGCTATGCGTTTTGCGTATTCCAGCAGCACGTGAACGACAACGTGCTCACCGACGTAAAAACGCTGTACATCGACGATCTATGCGTGGACCAAAGCGCCCGCGGGAAAGGCGTGGGCCGCGCGCTGTACGACTATGCCGTGCGCTTCGCCCGCGAAAGCGGCTGCTACAACCTGACGCTGAACGTCTGGGCAGGCAACGACTCTGCCCAGCGCTTTTACGAAGCGATGGGCATGAAGCCGCAGAAGACCGGGATGGAATGCATCCTGTAAACGATCCCCGATCCGTTTTACGTGATAAAACCGGAGCCGCGCTTTCGCGCGGCTCCTTTGATCATTTGGGAATGGTCGCTTATTCTCCGGCCAGCTTCTTGTAGCTTTCGAGCCTCTTGGCGGCGTCGGTCTCGGCCTCCGCGAAGAGCTTCTCGGCCTCGGCGGGGAACTGGCGGATGAGGCTTGCGTAGCGGTTCTCGCCCTTGATGAACTCCTGATAGCTGGCGGTGGGCGCTTTGCTGTCCACGGTCATGGGGTTCTCATTGTCGGGGTTGAAGCGGTACAGCTGCCAGTAGCCGGCGGCCACAGCCTTCTTGATCTCAGCC
>JAEEGL015434057.1_pt1 | contig 41407 bp, 36 predicted proteins | sample 9134231 | NCBI WGS metagenome assembly JAEEGL01 (sample SAMN16246548, study PRJNA631951) | gut metagenome | biome: gut microbiome; feature: rumen; material: fiber-attached | host: Bos | place: Iran: Karaj | collected 2018-10
AGCCGGTGATGTCGTCGAGCGTGACCGGATTGGCCACGGTAAATTTCCTGAGATAATCAACCTGGGCCTCGAGGATTTCCTTGAAGCCCTTTCCGTATTCCGGTTCAGGTCTCGGGTGGTCCATGTGCTTTACGGCATTTGCACCCATCGGGAGATACGCCATCGTTATGCGATATGCCCACGCCATATAGGCAAGGTATGAATCCTCGCCGCCCCAATGTCCATCGAACGCCGGATGGAATACCCTGTCCTCATGACATATGCGCCTCATTGCACGGCGAATAATCTTTATCGCCGACGCGTTCATGCAGAGGTTGCATGTCCACGTAGCGAGGCAATTCTTGACCCAGCTGACGTTCTGGACGATGCTTCCTTGCGAAGAGAACAGGTGCCAATTTCCGGCATCACCTATTTCCCGCGGGTCTTTCCAGCCGAGCTTCGACTCTAGCCGTCTGCCCATGGAAATCACCGGGAATCCCCTGGCAACAGCTCTGGTATGGGCAAGCACGATATCGCGTTGAGGGATACAGTCCTCGTCTATCATTAGTATCGCCTCGGCACCTTCCTTCAATGCAAACCTGATTCCGACATCACGACAGTACCCTGCCATGAAACCGTCACCTACCTTGCTGTCGAGGACGACGTCAGCACCCGGGCAATCTACAGAGCATCGGTCACGGACAACGATGATTTTCGTTTCCTGTGGCTTCAGCTCCTTGATGACCTGTGCGACGTGCTCGCCTCTCCTGCAAGGAATTACGGTGTAAATCATGTTATGCCTTGATGAGCGACTCTACACGCTGGCCGAGGTCGAGCTTCTTGTCACCGTACCGTTCGACAAGTGTGCAATACTGGCTGTGCAGCTTGATGTTCGTCTTGGTAGACGGAATCTCGGAGATGAAGTCCTCATACAAGATGGACACCGGTTCCGCCATGAACTTCTTGCATTCGCCATCGAACGACGATACCGCCCAGCACGAATTAAGCGGGGTGTAATAGAGGCCATCCCGGGAATATCTGATTTCCTGCGGGAGCTTCTCCGGTACGCACCACATGCGGGTACGGTCGAACTTGCCGGCGATGTAGTCAAGGTACTGGTCGATACGGTTGCCCATTATGATAACCTTGCCGTCCACGTTTCGATCCGTGATGTACTTCTCGGCCTTTTCCCGGTCGGTTGTCGTAACCGTGATAGCGAAGATGTTGGTAAGAGCCGCGCATATCTCGTGATAGGTATGGTTCGGCCTGTAATAGTATTCGTTGTACGAGTCGTTCGCCAGCTCCGTAAGAGGGAACTCATAGTCGAACCCGTACATTGTCAGGTGCGACAGCTGCGTACCTCTCCAGCGGGTAGTCTGCATGGCCTTGCAGAACGTCTCTGCGAACGCCGATGGCATACCGGACTTCATTGCGGTCACTAGCTTTGACGGCGCATTGGCCTTGTTGGAAATAACCGACTGTATTTCCGGCTTGTTGAATGCATCGACGCATGCCTGCCATTCCGCATCGTCGCAGAATGATTTTTTGGACAATGGGAACTGGATTACTCCATTGGTCGTGTTCTTGATTGCCACACGGTCGTACGGGATATAGAAAAACCTTGGGTTAGCGTACTGCTTATATTCAAGCATACCAGGCAGCAAGGCCTCCAGCACTTCCTTGTAGCGTGCCGAAATCAAATCCCCGTAGTCATCCAGGGGTTTACCCACGTCTGCGGTAGCGAGGAACTCAACCTCGTAACCCTGCGAAGCGACACTGACGGCCTCCATGATGGCGTCCATCGTATATCCGATTATGTAGACTTTCTCTCTCATAGTAATGTTGAATCCTTCTGGATGAATGGCAGGATGTACTTGTCCAGCCAAGGTTCGTTCGGAAACTCGAACAGCATGTCTATTACCTTGCCATCGGCATCGGTGAAGATATTCACCGGGGCAAAATCAACATGCATGTCATCAAGAATTGCACTGCGGCTAGCCTCGTCGTCGATGACGATGCGAACGCCCCTCGCCGGGTTTTCCAGCAGGCCGTACTTGTTGAACCAGTTGTACATCGTCTCGATGCCATGCTTGCATACAGGACATTCGTCCTTCGCCTCGTAGAACGAGAACACCCACATGATGACCCGCTGCTTGCTGGTCGTCTCCTTGTAGGCATCCTGCCCATATTCGAGCAGGCGCAGACTAAGCGGTTTGTAAATTCCGTCTATACGGACTGGGTCTCCACAGCACGGTTTTGCCATATCAGTTTCCTCTACCGAGAAAACTATTCCATATTACACCGAAATGGAACCCTTAAACAGTCCACGGCTATTCTGTTCGTTGAAAATCATCCAGTTTACCTGGTGACGACGGCACCATTCCTCGGCAGCCTCCCATTTGGCGAAATTGGTTGCCACGTCGAGGCTCTTTCGCTGGTACGAGGCCATGCGCCGCTGGAAGGATGCTATCTTCTTCGGGTCCTGGCATCCCGGCGGAAGAGGCTTCGGTGGGCTGGGGACTATGGAATATGCCACTGGCTTGATTTCTATTAGCCATTTCTCGACATGTCCGTCGGCATACTTGATTTCCAGATAGATGTCCGGCTTGTAGAGGGACTGCTTCATCAGAACCGGGGAGCTGTACGGGATGTCGAACGGCTCATAGGCCCATTTGATGACATTCTCGTTCCCGTCGCATAGAACACAGAACCGGCGTTCCCAGTCGGACTTATATTCCACCTCAGTAACACCCTCCTGCATATACTTGCCGGGATTCAGGATATGGTAAAATCCCTTCTTGCAGTCGTTGTAATAGTTTTTACGACGCTTGCGCGGGGCGGCCCCGGTAGCTTCCAGATTGGCATCCGATTTGCGCTTCCTGCGTCCCATGATTACCCCGCACTGGAATACATCCTAGCATAATACGATGTTAGGCTCTCGCCCTTCATCTGTGTCTTCCACGCTATATTCTGAATCTTGTCGATATGCTCGGCATTGTAGTCGGAATCGACCCAGTAGTTAACGCCACGTTCCTCAGGTTCGACATACGACGGCTCCCTCCGTGTAATTGCAGGAAAATTCGTCTCGTATCCGCCGTTGAAATTCGCCTTAAGTTCACTGGCCTTGTCTCGCACTTCCCTGAGCTTGGATACTGTGTTGTTGCTTATCTCATACATGCTTACGAAGCGCAGATACTGATACCACTTTTCGACAAAGTATGTATCCTCCTCGCACCCGTTGGAGATTGACACCCCAACTGCGCGTATAAGCTCGTCTTCCTGGCTGGTCAACGGTTCGGAACCGACGTTGATATCATTCTCGCGCTCCGGAGAATCATAGAACTGCGCGGCCATCTTGACAGAAGAACCCGTATTCGGGTCTTCCTCGTACTCTTCGGTCTTGAAGTCGTCGCGCATGCTGTTCGTGTCATACACGATTGCCCCGGTAGCCTCAACGCCATAGGTAACCTTGGCGAACGCAAGTCCGTTCTTTGCCCTGCTATTGATGGAACGAAGACGGTCAAGCAGGTCACCCCAGAGAGAACCGAGCTCTTCCAGGGAAATATCCTGTTCATACGACGCATCGGCACGCATGCAGCATACATAGATGTCGGCCTCGAATTCCTTGTTCCAGTAGTCGCCGGTAAGACGGAAATCCTCGTTGAACTTCTTGACCTTGTTCTTGATACGTTCCGACAATGCCAAGCACGGATATTCAAGACATCCAATCCACTGCTTCATACTGTCAATCATGTTCAGTATGCTCATCGTATAGATGGTCTTGCCGTCCTTCTCCGTCTTGTTATAGACAAGCAGGCAGTCAAGGTGAGAGGACTTCAGCGGGTCGATAATGAACGACACATCCCACTGCTTGCGAAGGAAATCAGCATAAGCCTTGATAAGCATCCTGAACGGCTTGATGAACAGTGTGAACAGGCTTTCGATTCCAAGATTGATTGCATCGAACAAAAGCAACAGATACTGCTTGATGTAATCGTTCATGATAGTGGACAGTCCGACCGCCAGGTTGGCACCGTCGAGGAACCAGAACTTCTCGCGAATGCAATGAATTACCTTGTCCGGCTCGTTGGAAATGTTATTTCCCTCGTCGTCAGTGTCACAGCATGTCACAAACGAAATGAACCGGCAAATGCACGGGCACGCCTTCAGGAAAGCCTCCAGGGCATCCCAGTCAAACCCGAGAGAGACATTGAGCAACCCGGTAAGATACTTCTCAATCATGTTGTATACGTCCATGACACAGTTCATCACAGCGCCATTGAGCGACTCAAGGGCAGCCTGCATTCGTTCGCGGGCAGCATCAATTTTACTAAACAGTGCAAACGCGGCCTTGGTAAGAACTTCCAGCCATGCGGTAACATTTCCAAATATGGTCACTATGACATTACAAATCGATTGCGTAATGCTGCTGCTCTGCACAACATCGGTAATTCCTATCCCACTAGAAATAGAGCCAACCTTCTTGACTGCCTTGTCAATACCGTTGCCTACAGTCTTGAGCTGAGGGCAGACCTTATACAGCCAATCCAGCAAGTGGTCGGAACAGTCATACTGATACAGCTCAGTAGCCGCATTGTCGACGTACCCGGCGGCGCTTATGACCGCATCAAGAAAATCGCCTTCACTGTCGCCGGTCTCGCTAGAACGGGTAACCTGCTTTCCGCCTTCACCGGCGTACGAGGCACCATCCATCACTTCTTCGCAAGTCTTAACAGCCATATTAGTATACCCCCTCGTAGTTCACCAGTTTTAGCGCGGCGAGGTTACGCTTGTCAAGGATATTCTGTGCCTTGAAAGCAACGACTTCAATTTCTTCCAGGTTGCCGGCCTTCTTGACATGGTTGATGATGTCAAGCATCTTTTCTTCCTGGTACTTGTTCAACTGGCCATCGCCATAGAACATGATAGAGACTGCGTCGATGTTCTTCTTACCCTTCATGTCGGAACCATACGTACCGTCATTCGTGATATCGGCACACTGGATAAAGCCGAGATTCTTGGCTGCAGACTGGTCTTCCAGTGACGACAGTATATCCGGCTGCCCATCGCCCAGTCCAACAAGGTAGTGCACGCATACCTTGGATTCGATTGCGGTAACGATACCTAGATATGCAGCAAGCGGACTAGACCCGGTAGCACCGAGAATAATGCGCTTGTTCGTCTTGTTTGTACGCTTCTTGCTTGCGGAAGATTCCATGAACGGAATCGTGTAAGTCTTGTTGCGTCCGTTGAGCTCCCTGGTCTCCTGGCCATCCGCCTCCGAATCCTGCACGCTCTTGACGACAGTTTCTGTACCAGCGCCATTACCGCGAAGGGCATCGATTGTTGCCTTGGATATATGCGGAACCCTCAGGTACTCCGAACCAGAGCGAACACCAGTCGACGGGCTACCTATCGGCTGACAGGTAAACACATCTATAGTCGCCTCGGTCAGTACAGACAGCGACGGGTCGCCGGCCTCGTCAGAAGCGTTAGAAGACTCCATCGTAATTTCGCCCGCATCATTCCAGGTAAGTCCAGAGTTATTCCCGGGGTTCTTTATTGTGGTTATGTGGGTGCGCCTATTATGCGTATAGAGATAATCGCTTTCTCCCATGTTCAGTACGGCAACATCCGGGTATTCGCCCACAAAATTTTCAGGAAGGAAATTCTTAGTCTGCGACACGCCGTAATACATTCCCTGGTTGATGTCGCCATCAAGGAACCTTACCATGAGCCAGTGCCCCTTCTGCGGCACCTGCTGCATGCCGGTAGACAGCTGAGGGGCGAACCACGGCTGGAACTTGTCTTCCCACAGGTCAGTGACCCCGCTTACCCTGGCCTGTACACAGCCGACACGGTTCGGGTCGACCGAAGAACCGACAACCTGGGCATAGTAATACGGGAACGTAAGACGTCCCATAGGAATAACCGATGCAGGGTTAAGCGAATTAAGCACTGCACCGTAATCTGGCTGTTCAGCACTCATTTCTTCTTCTCCTTATCCAGGGCCGCCGTAATAGCTCCAGCCAGGTCAGTAACCTCCTTGTAGTCGGAACTAACGGCACCATTGTACCCTGCATTGGACGCCATTGTAATTTCAGTTATCAAGTCAGCTGTGGATGCCGGACGTTCTTTGCCGAGCAAACCAGTATTTACCGTGGCGGCCTTCAGAATACGCTTTCCGGTAATTATATACTTTGCCGTGTAATGCTCATCAGGCAAGAAGTCACCTGTCTTGAGTTTCGGTGCAGATGCATAGAAGTATACACACGAGCCAACCGCCGGGCCGGGATGGTTATATAGCCACAGCGTAACTACCTTCGAGTACTCAGCCATCTTGTATCGCCTTACATGCGGCGCGATTGCGTAAGTCTTGTGTGTATTGGACGGGAACGGCTTTACCATCTTCTGTGGGCCGTAAGCTTCGGATTCCAGGTATTGCTTGTCGGCACCCATAGCGTCAATCACGGCTTTCCAGCAATCCTTACTGCATACACCGGAATCCTTGGCACTACCGGATGCTGTACTGTCGATTACAAGGTTTGGCGAGCGTGCCTCACGGGTTTCACCGGAAATATCGGTTGGGCTATATCCTGAATAATACCATATGTTGGTATCTGTTCCCTTAACTTTGTGGGTAGCAGATGTGGTAGATGTAACCGCGTCAGCCGTATACATGAAAAAGTTCTTGTGCTTTGATGTCTTTGAGACATTATATGTGCCAAGCCTGAAAGTAAGGGCGGCATCATCATATACCCAGTACAGAAGGTCCCCAGGCAAGTTTGAATGTGCCATGATATTCGCCATATGTTCCGGTAGAGTGCCGGCGACAAACCGCCATATCATATTGTCACTGATGCCCGTCGACCCCTTAGCCGGAGAGACGTCATCGATAATCTCAACATCCTGCGCCTTGAATACCTTATTGACGGCATCAACGCTAGTACCCTCAAGTGCAATGGATTCCATCACTGCATGAAGCGGCATGTTCCCTACCGTAAATGTAACGTCAATACTAACGGCTTCCTGCGATACGTTTTCCCTACCGAGCGAGTTGATGTATATGGGAATTTCCATCGCCTTTCCGCCAGCAACAAGTCCATCGATTATCAATTTTCCGTAGCTACCGCTGCTTGGGTTGCCTACGCTTGAACCGTTGGCGATAATCTTGGTATGCCCGGTAGGCAGTCCATTCAACGGCACGGTAAGCTCAAACACCTGCATGGACGCATCATTGTATATAACGATGTCCTTGTAGTCATCCTTACCGCCCTTTACAAGGCCTATGCTTATCGAATATCGTGAGCCTACCTTGGATGTACCCATTATTCTTCCTCGTCTTCCTCTTCAATGAGAGTATTGTATCGTTCCAGCCATGCCACAGCCGTGGTTGGACTAGGAACGAACATTATCCTGTCTGGAGTCACGTCCGTAATGTTTCCGTCAACCATGTCGCCGTAGGCCAGCCAGTCCATGTCGCCCAGGATACGCAGTTCGTCAACGTCTTCCGCGACGGACGGTGCTTCAGCGGGCTTCACACCACGTAAAACTAGCTCATTTTCCAGTGCCTCGGTTGCCGGTCGGATGCCCGGGCGAGTAGAAAATGCATCAAGGATACCGTTAGCCGCGGCAAACACCTTATACGCCTTCGGTTCCCCATAGTTGTCCTTGACTATAAGGTCAAGCCTGCCGGCAAGGTAAGACGGCACCGAAAACGTATCGGCATAGCCAAAATTCCTGGCACGCATACGCGGGAATACTTCCTTGGCCATTATTTACCTCCCTTCTTCGTGGACGGATTCTTCTTATTCGACCCGGCACCAGGAGCCTTCTTCTTGCTCTTATTCTTGTTCTTTGAGTTGGTACTCTGTCCCTGTGGCTTAGTCTGTTCTTTCTTGACACTGTCGGATACAGCATTCGTATAGCCAATGTTAAACACATCATCGCCAAGCCAGCGAACGAAGCCCTTGTTCGGGTCAGGAATCATCCACATGTCGAACGCAATATCAGCATTGACAAACAACGGGATGTTGGTACCGTCCGTCGTCATGAACTGTTCCTTGCTACCAGACACCTTAATTCCGGTAATGACAACAGGTTCGATATCGAGTATGTGTCCCAACGTAAGGCGCAACGGCATCGGCGCAATGGTCAATGAGCCACCAAAGAACTCGTTGATGCCTATTGCACCGCTGACAAGGGTATCGATGCTGCCGCCAAACGTCTCGGTTGCACCTGCGGCCAAATGTGCCAAGTCACTCAGAACACCACCGGCAAAGCCGGAAGCGGAATCCTCCGGCATGTTGAAACTCTCAATCTGCTGGGTCATTGCCCTAAATGCCTCGGCTATCTTCTTTGAATAATCGCTACGGGAATTCATGTCAAAATTCCTGACGTATGCCATCTTCATCAGGCGAGTAATGGATACTCGCGCCTGGGCTTCCTGTTCAGGCATGTACCAGCTGCACTTGATGGTCTTATTGAACGCGAACGATGCCTTGCTAAATGACTTCATCGTGCAGGAACCGGTGCTTGAGTTGTCCATGCCCATCGACTTGACCAAGGTATTCGAAATGTCAGTCATGGATGATAGAGCACCGGCAGCCTTTCCAGCCAACCTGCCAACGATTGGAAGCTTGCTCATTTTTGTTGCCATGCTGTTAAGCAGGCCGGAACTGTCTTGCTCCCAGTTGGCATTTATATCAAACCCGATATCGCCGTTTGCCTCCGGGTCAAAGAACCCGTAGAACGGCTGGGTAGCATCCGGCGTCATGATGGAATTGGCCAGCTGTTGGCGGAACCCTTCCATCATACTATGGAACTGGCCAAGGTATCTTGCCTTCGCCAATGGAGACAAGACTTCGATACGCACCACGTTAGGTAACGGAAGGCTTGCGGAATGGTAGTGCCTACCGCCTTGCCCGTTGACACCCGGTGTGTTCTCGTGCTTCGGAAATGGTTTGTACCTAACTATTTTAGATTTATCCGCCATACCTTATTTCCTTCCGTTGAGACTCTGGTCAATCTGCTGACCCTGAATCTTCGCATTTTCTTCGTTTTGCCGCTGGACATCGTTGTCAAGCAAAGCACGCTTTGTAGCATTATACGTAGCTTCTTCCTGGCGTTTCATCTGCTCCTCGGCAGTAACGGCCTTATCCGGTTCAGCCTTTGCACCCGGAGTCTGTGCAGTTTGCTGCTGGCCGGATTCCTGCATATTGCCTGCAGCCAGTTTACCGTTTTGCTGTGCCTTGATACCCGGATATTTATCAGGTTGACCCATGTCATACCAGAGCTTGAATTGCTTCATCTCCTCAAGGTCGTCCGCATTGACGCCATTTTTCTTGGCTGACTCTTTCAGCTTTCTATACTTTTCAAGTTCTTCCTTGCGCCGCTTCTCGGCCGCAGCGGCCATTTCCTGTGCCTTCTTGCGGTCAGATTTACCGAATAAGCCACCGAACAGAGTATCCTTGACGAAACTGCCGGCAGAATCAGCCCAGGATTCCTCGCTTTCATGAAGCTTCTGCTCAGCAAGATTTGCGTTCTGTGTAGCGCTAAGCATATCATCGTTAACGCCATTCTTGCGCTTTTCGAGATTGGCATTATTCTGCTCGGTCATCTTCTTCACATTCTCAACGGCTTCATTGCTGGCGTTGTACCAGTCCTTGACAAGGCTTGCCGCCTGCCCAATCTTGGCGACAGAAGCACCAACCGCCGCTGCCGCGGCAGCATACAGTCCTGCCTTTCCCAGGCCACCCAGGCCACCACCGCCCAGCATGCTACCTAGCCCCTCAAACAGAGCACCGCTATTTCCCTTCTTGAAGAAGTTAATACCTTCCTTGTAGAAATCCGGACGCAACGTCGTATCGAGCTTGCGCTGTATATCCGCTGCTTCCTTGTCGTCGCCAACCGGAGCTAGCGCACCCTTGGTTTCCTTGGCAAGTTCAACCGGTTCGTTCTTGTCCCCGGTTACATCCTTCGTCTTCACGTCGTCAACAATTTCGGCATCGATGATTTCCGGATTCTTTGACTTGCGGGTAATTGGAGCCAATGCTGTTGAAACCGCAGTGGTAGGAGTAACGACTTCACCGGTCTTGACCGTGGAGGTATTGACGCCAGCCTTGGTAAACATGTCAACAAATGCCGTCAAGTCAGGCACCTGAGGAGACTTGTTATCGGTCTTGCCTGGCATGCCAATCTCGGCCAGGTCGTCGTTCTTGCGCTCGCGTATCCTGGTCGCGGCCGCGGTCTGTGAATCTCGGTGGGACTCGTACTGTTCCTGTATTTTGGCCAGCTCCTCTTCGCTTGCACCGGATGATTTCATCTTACGGTACTTCGCAGAAAGGCGGTCCATCTGCTTCTGGTCCCGCTTGATGGTACTCTGGTCCTTGGCCGTCGCTTTCTCTTCTTTCCGTATATCCCGGTCAGCCCACCAGTTCTTAATCTTGTTGATGTTTCCGAATCCGGTGAAGTCAAGAATCTTCTCTCCCCTAGTACGGTCATCGACATCGCCGCGCAGTGCTTCCTTGACAATATCCTTTATTGCCTTGGAGTCATCGTCGTTCTTGGCAGCAGTACTACCTCCACCGCCGAGCATGTTCTTGAACGCATCCATGACACTACTATCGGTGAATGTAGCCTTCAAGGCGTTCGCCTGTGTTTCCGCCGGAGACATCGGCGTCGGCATGAATGCCTGCGACCAGAAGTTAGCGTCACCTCGCTCAGGAGACCTTCCCCTTGAAAGTTCCTCGGCCCGTCGATTCTGTTCCATCGCCTCTTCGTACAACCGACGGTCCATTTCGGACTCGTGCATGGATGTACTGAGTGCGTCGGACATGTTAAGGAAATATGCACTATCAGGAGCCGCGAACATGTCGTTCGTCTCGTCAATTTTCCGGGAAAGGGTATCAACTACGCCCATAATACCGGACATCTTGCTCTCAAGCTGCTTGAGAATGTCGTTTGTTTCAGCTGCTGTATTTGCGGTGTTCTGAGCCATGTTTTATCCTCAAAACAACAGTTTATACACCTAGGGCCGCCAAACCAGGCGGCCCATCGATTTACACCAGCTTGATTATGTCGGATAACGCTTGCTCCGGATTCTGGTACAGGACTGCCTGTCCCCCGGCAGCCCGGAACGCATCTACGTTCTTCGGGGTATCGTCAACCAGAATACGGTCCGGCGCGGCGAACCGCATCTTGTCGACTCCCTTCCTCACGATGATGAGGTGCTCGTTGTCTATGTCAGTATTCCAGTGAACCCAGAGGCACTTCCCCTTGACGCCAGCAGGAATCTCGATTGCCGTAAGGATACCGAGCTCAATACCTAGCGCATCGCACATCTCCCTGCACTTGTGGAAGAACTCCTCCGCACCGGGCATCCATGCCATGTTGGCCCAGTAGTCGGGACCGACTGCCTTCGGGATATTCCAGTCAATCGCACTAGGGTCCTTGCCCGGGCGCTTCCTGCATCCGTACTCGTCGGCGCGTGCGTCGAAATCGACTAGCACACCATCCATGTCAAGATATATGCGGTTAATGTCGCTCATCGTGTACCAAATATAGCAAACTAGAGTTTATCCAGTTCGGACCCGGTATCCATCTTGGGATACCTGGTATTGAACCGCATTGTAGCGTACTTGGATAGCTCCAGGAACTCCGGGAAGAACATCTGGTCGCAGACCGCAAACGAGTTGCTGGTCATTTCGGATATGATGCACTTGTCCCGGACGATATCCCGCTTGCTATAGCGAGGCCACATAGTTTCGAATTCGAAACGGATACGGCAGGGTCGCCGTACCTCCGCAATTCGGACACTTGATGTTGACGAAAGTCTTAGTGATAATCTGTGCATTGAGCACGGCCAGGAACAGCTTGTTGCGTTCTCCCAGAGGATAGGACTCGATGTACTCCATCTTGTCGGTCATGGTCTCGCAGTCCTCGATTTCCATCACTGACGCGATTGCCAGGCCTTCCTTCCTGTATCTCGGGAACACATCATCATTGGCGAGCTCCCATTCGGCAATGTACTCGTCAACGAGCCTGTCGTGCTTCCTGCGCTTCAGGTACACGTTGCACTCTCGGCCATCATATGCATTGAATGCCACGTAACCGTTCTCGGCATGCTTTGCCGCAATCTCCTCCGGCGGAACCTCAGTCTTGAACACGAGGTCGTTAAAGGAAACTCCCGGGAGCAGCTGGACTGCAGCCATGTCACGATAATGGCTGCCGCAGTGAGGGCAGTCAAATTTCATCTTTGGAAGTCCATCATTGTTTTCCGGATATGACGATGCGCGGAGCCAGTAAAGCAGATATTCCTCGTCACATGTAAGGATATCTTCCGGTGACGCGATGCCGCGCATCCTACGGCCAAGAATCGTGGTCAGCGTGGAGTTGACATCGTCCTCTGTAGTATCGGCGAGCATGAACACATCGATTGTCTTGAGTGCCTGGCCATATACCTTTTCCGGATAGAAAATTCCATGAGACGGCCAATCGGTAATCTCGGTATACGCCTCGAAATCCTTGTTCGGAGTGCCTGGGTTAAATATCGGCTTCTGCACCTGAGGAACTTCCTGCGGGCGCATCTGCACGATATTCTCGGGAACTTGCTGCACCGGTTCTGCAGGAGGCATAGTCTGTGCCGGTATCGGCTGTATCTGCCTTGCCGCTTCCATGAAAGCCTGTGTGTTGGCCATATTGCCTACCGGTGGCTGGACATGCATCAGCTGTGGCTGGACACGCATCAGCTGTGGCATCTGCGGCTGTGCATACGGCATTGACTGCTGAGCATAGCCTGGATTTCCCTGGCCGTTGTATGCGGCTGTATTGCGTTCATTGATGATTGCTCGCTCCTGCTGCGTTGGATTCATCGCCGCCTGAGTAAGCTTCCGATGCTCGATTGCAGCCGCTTCGGCAGACAGGCTCCAACCATTCTCGCTGTTCGGCAGCATTTGCGGGGCCATCATGCTCGGGTCATTGGCAAGGCGTTCCCGGGCATATTCCGGGGACGGCTGTGCCATCTGTGACTGGGCCCGCAAATGTGCATATCTCGGGTCAAGCATACGCGCATCGAATGCTCCGGGGTGTGTAGTGTCCTGCTGTTCGATGAACTGGTCGCGTGACCGTGCGTGCGATTCTTTCACGCTACGGATTAGGTCAAGGTCTTCCTGCGTAAGACCGGCCATGTGCATGCCTGTTCCCGGTTCAGGTTGTTCCGGGAGAGCCTGCACCGGAGCAATCGGAGCATGCGTGTCCTGTTCTGGCTGCCTGATGAATTCCGGCTTGGCAACCGTTGATGCATCCTGTTTCTTCATACCTTTCCTACCCTTCTTCTTTACCGGTTTCTGCTCGATGGCTGACTGGGGAACTTCGGGTTCGGTCTTCCCAGTTATCAGGGCTGCACGACGCTTCGCCGCATCACGGTTCTTGGCTTCCATGTCCCTTGCAAGCTCTTCGTGCTCACGGCGGATTGTCTCGGCAAGCTCCTTGTCGCCGCCTGTAGCCATGAGGCCCATAGAGGCCTGGAACGCCTCAGCGCTCATGCCCTGCATTAGCAGAGACTTGGTCTCGTCGTCAAAATCTTCCATTCCCTGTCTATCACTCATCGTGTAACCTCCGCTACAATGTAAGTGTATCTCGGCCCCTTGTAGTGGGACCCGTTCGCGAGCGTGATGTCGATTTCCTCACCACGACTGGTGGACATGAGTTTATCGACCTCAACCTGGCACTCCTCCGCCGTAGGGTAGACTTTGTCGAATGCCTGAGGTGCCACAACATCGGGGTTCGCATAAGAACGGGAATGGCCCGGGCGTTCCGGGTCAATCTCGAGACTCAAGTTATCGTACTTTACTATGCAATAACCGGATTCAGCCATCGCATTATTCCCCTTCCGAAGTAGTTTCGGCTTCCTTCTTCTTGAGCTTGGCCATGCCCTCGTCGAACTTGGACTTGAGGGCGGTGCTTACGCGGCGGCCGAGCATGGAGTGGAAGTAACCGGCGAGAACCTTCGGGTCAGAAACGAGCCTGTGTTCCATGAGCGTACGCTGCTTGGTGTAAGCTTCGTCCCAGTTGACGGTAATGCGCCACTTTTCAAGTATCGCCATGAGTTCCTTAACGCTGGTGTTCTGGCCGAACACGAAGTCCTTGCCGGACTCGTTGCAGATATGCACGCCCGGTTCGAAACCGGCTTCGGCAATCTGGGCGAACACGACGGAACCGGACGAGATAGCGAGAATCGCATCGGTATCGGCGATGGTGATGTTGTAGATATCCTCGTCGACATGTTCGGGTTCCGTAAGGAGAACGAAGTCGAACCCAGCATCACGTTCCATAGCCATCGTTTCCATGGAGTTCTTGGAAGTAACATACGGGTTTGCCCAGTGCATGACGTGACGGACAAGCGGTCCTTCCTTCTTGCTACGCGGACGGAGAAGTTCCATCAAGCGCGGGTCAAGCTCGGATACGGTAGAAATGGTGAAATCGTATTCGTCGGTGCCGTGAATGATGAGGTTCTGGACGTTCTGCGGAATGTCCGTACCCTTCACGAGAATCTTCGGCTTGCGAATAGTCGTGAAACCGCCCTTTGACTTCAGGAAGACCTTGTGGGTCGGGTAGAAGTAGCTGGACACGAAGGACGGGATGATGACGACATCCTTGTCCTCGGCCACCAGCTGGAGCTGGACGATAGCCGTACGGAGTTCGTTGTTCGGGACAACGATTGTATCGGCGTAGTCGAGACAGTCAGCCACGAGCTTGGCTTCGATAATGGTCTTGTTGCGGGCCGCCGGAGCATCCCATACAAATTCATCGAGCGCGTACACTACGCGGAGAGTGAGCGAACGGAATTCGTTCGCACCCTTCATGTACTTGTCATATTCTTCCTGGTTGCCCTTGAGTGATTCGGCTTCCTCGCGCCAACCCGGGGCGACATTATTGAACGCGTCGCGCATGCGTTCCATCATGAGGTCGTTGAACTGACGGTTGATGATGTTGTCCACCCACACCACGCTGTAACCGGAAAGGTCCGGCTTGGTACGGCAGAAAGTCTTGCTGTCCATCGTGGTCAAAGTGACCTCGGCGATGGTGCTGTAGAACTGCTTGAACTGCTGCATGGCATTGTAGCCACGGACGCAGGCCAGACGCGACGTATCGTCCGTAACATATAGGACGTTGAATTCGCGCTTTGTTTCCAGGATTTGGGAAATCCGTTCTTCGATTTTCTTGGTGAAATCTATCATATCACTAGTTTCCTTGCTCTTTTGTCCCGGCGCAACGAAATTGTGCTGCCGTAACCTTCTTTGCAAGGAAAACTAGTGCATTTTCCTACAGTTTTCTGCCGTAGGTAGCCAAAATACCCAAAATTTTCTGCTTCGGGTCTTCACCGGACCAGAAAGTGGGTAGCTTTTCTGGATATTTGTCCATGTACATCTCTGCCATCGTGAGACTGTCAGCCTTAAGAAGCTGTCTTGCCTCCTCGTCATCAAGTCGCTTGGCTTCCTCGATGGTCTCCACGTCGCCGCCGTAAGGAACGCTCTTGACATACAGGGGCTTGTACTCCATGAGCTTCTTCTTGCGTGCGCTCGACTCATCATACGGCCTGTCGTTCCTGTGGTAATAGCGGACGAAGCAGTTCGTGAGGTCGCCGAGACCTTCCAGGTGCTCGTCATCGGCATCGACGAACTTCGGGGAGAGGTCGTTCTCGATAAATTCCAGGCTCATGTCGTCGTTCACGACGTAATAGCCGCATGTCGTATCGACATGGGCGAAACTCAGGTGGTACGGGGTTCCCATGTAGAGGATGGAGGACTCCGGGTCAGCGCCTTTGTTGTAGGAACGGCAGTGATAATGCCCGCTGAACACGTAGTTCGCGGCCTTATAGAACTTGTCGGCCGGCAACCCAACCTCGGAAAGCTGCCCGGCTTCCATCAGGCAGCCCATAATGTCGAAATGGCCGAACAAAACAGTCTTCGCCTTCGTAGCCTTCGGTTTCTTGGCGAGCTTGGACAGCCACTCATTCATGGCTTCCATCTTGTCGGGGAAAATCCATGGAACCATGTACCAGGTCTTGCCGAGGAGCTCTAGCTTTTCTACTCCTTCTCGGTAGACATGGACGTTCGGAAGCAGTTCAAGCAGCTGCAGCGAACTCAAGGACTGCTTGTTTTCGTACAGGTAGTCGTGGTTGCCGGCGATTATGTGGATATCGAAGTCCTTCATGTCGTCGCGGAACAGCTTTATCGCGTACGCCATTACTTCTATCGTCATGAACGCGTGAATTGTAAAGATGTCCCCGGAAAAAAGTACGGTCTTTATGCCCCGTGCCTTGAAATCGGCAATCATCTTCTGGTGCAGGGCCACCTGTCCGGCCACAACATGCTCCTTGATTCCGGAGCGTTCGCATTTCGGTCCGAGGTGAAGGTCGCCTACTAATCCAATGGGCATAGTAATCTCCTTAAACAAGCAAAAAGACACCGGGAAACCCCCGGTGTCTACAAATATAGCAAAAAATACGGCTAATGTTCCCCGGACTGGTCCGTAATGGCCGTCGGGGCATTCCTCTCGTCGAACTCCCGCTGTATATCCGCAGCAGTCTCCTTGTCGAGTTCTTCCGTCCACTTGGCAATCCAGGCGTTTGTGTCCTGCGCGGTAACCTCGATTGAACCATCCTCGTTGACTTTCGTGCCGCCCGCACCAGGTTCCGCAGTACCTCCCGGGCCAACCGCCGCTGTCGTCTTCTGGGAGTGTATTTCTTCCTCCTTGCGAAGCGTCACCAGGGTCTCCCGGATGCTGTCCAGGGTCTTCAGCATGATGGCATACTGGCGCTGGTAGTTGGCGTAGTCGTCCGGTTCCGGGTTGACCAGGTCTTCCAGGTCCTCCTCGATGCGGTCGAGCACCTTCTTGCCCCTAGCGAACAGTTCCATGTAGTGGTTACGGAGAGCCTTGCGGTCCTCCTCAAGGGATTCCAGGCTGAAGCCGGGAACCAGTCCGTCATCGGACGCGGCCATCTTCTGTTTGGTGGCCACAATCTTCGCCTGCGTCTTGAGGTTCTTCGCCTCGTCAGTAATCTTCTTGACTTCCCGCTTTGCCGTAGCCAGCCCTTCCTTGGTGGAACCCTTCGGAAGTCCCAGAGTCTCCTCGACTCCCTCGAACGGGTTGTCCTGGGTAGCCTCCTTTGGCTTCTCCTTCTTTGGCTTCTCCGCGGGAATACCGGAAGAAACCGGGTTGGACGTGAAATCCACGTCAAACACTGACTCGGCGTCTACGGTATCATTCTCGTTAACTTCGCTCATCCAAGCACCGCCTTCTTCTGTTCAGTAGGAACGCCGTCCACAACCGGCTTCTTGCCTTCCGCTAGAGTGCGCGTGGTCTGCTCCGGGAGTTCCTCCGGCGTTACCTCGTCAGGGTCCTTGCACCAGCCCTTCCGTGCCAATATCTTGAGCAATCCGTGCCCTATCATTTTCTTACCCCCACTATAATCTGGCCGATTTCCTGGCCGAAGTTATGTACCCTTGTCATCGCATCTGCGTTACGCGGGTAGTACCTAATCTTGTCCTGCATGTCTTCCAGGAACTTGACGAATTCCTCCTGGCATTCCAGGCGTTCCTTCAGGTCGGCCAGGTCAGGGTCTCCCTCTATCATGATGGTCTCGCCTTCCTTCGACGGAATCCACTTGTGCTTGGTCGTCGATATTCGGATATAGACCTCGCTGCGCTTCTTGGCGAACTCCTTCTTCAGGGCAATGAGCTTCAGCTTGTTCTTGAAGGCAAGCATGGCGATGTGAATCGCGTTTTCGCCCATGTTGTAGTTACCCTGTTTGTACACGATGTTGGCATCCGGTTCACCATCGTCGTTTGTTGTGCGCAATGCATCTGCACACCAGGCACGCAGCGCCTGCATCTGGACGTTTACCGGGGCATTCTGGTCTCCAACCATCTCGTTGATGGCGTCTTCATCTATATGGAATGATGACATACAATTTCCTCTGAAAGGAAAACTAGAAACTTTTGTCGAAAATTGCAAACGAAAAGAGGCCCGGAAACCGGGCCTCTTGTGTTTTTTCGTTACCGATTACTGCTGGCCGGGCTTGATGACCTTGTAATCCGGGTTGAACCAGATGTTCCAGCGGTCGTAGGTGAGCTCGAAGCCGAACTTCATGAGGGTAGCGTTGTTGTAGTTGAGCTGCGTACCAACGGTGACCTTGGACGGCCATGCGTTGATGTAGCGGATGCCCATGATAACGTTACCGTACATCCAGTCGTACAGTTCGAGAGTGACATGGTGGTTACGGAGAAGAACTGCCGTGGAGTTCAGGTAGTTCTCCTGCTGACCAAGACCGAGGTACAGCTTGTTGGAGCTGTCCGTCTCAAGACGGTTGCGCTCGGGGTTCGTGTCACCCTCGCCCGTCTTGTTCAGGATACCGCTGTTCAAGCAGCACTGGTTCCATGCAAGCATCGTCTCGTATGCCCTGCCGTCTTCGAGGAGGAGGGCATTGAGGTTCGTCGTGCCAGCGAGTTGCTGCTGTTGCACAGGGTACTTCTTTTCGTAACCCATGTACCAGATGGACTCGGACTTGATAACGGCATCAGGAATCTTCGCACCATCGGAAATATGGAGGGTGAACTCCTTCGAACTAGCGAGGGTTTCACCGAAACCATACCCGTTGGTCGGCTTGAGGCCGATTGCCTTGAAGATACCCTGGTCCACACAGAGACGCCAGCGGGTGCTTCGCACCGGGTCCGGCAGGTGGTCGATGTTAGACGCGAAGAAAATCTTCTTCTTGTCTGTCACTTCAACGCCATAAGGTTTGTTCGCCATTTATGTATCCTCCTTTAATTAGCGGGCACCCGTAGAGATGTCGGTTGAGATGACGTTCCCGGTAGTCCTGCTGAGAACGTTGGTCCTCAGGTAGATGTAACGGGTGCTTGTCGTCGGATACAGCATCAGGTCGACATAGAGCTTATGGGCCTCGATGACTTCCGGCGGGTTGTTGGTGTCATCACAGATGACGTGGCTACCCTCTTCCAGACCTGCCGGGTTTTCAGCCATGAACTGGTCGAGCTTCTCCTGGAGGTCACCGCTAATCTGCGCACGGAGAGCCGTGGTGTTGAGGCGGAACACGCGGGAGTCGAGGTAGTTGTAGAACATCTTGTGAATGCCTGCGACGAGCATAGTGACGTTAATCGCATTGAACGCAGTATCTTCCATCTGCATCGTGAAGTCACCGTAGCAGTAGATGCCCTTCTTGTTGGAGCGGAACGGGTTCACGTGGATGTCGCAAAGCCTTGCGATATCGGATTCCGGGTCTTCCGGGTAGTTGAACTTGCGTTCGTACTTCAGCTTACGGCACCATGCGCCAGGAATCATACCCGTGTCCTCACCTGCTGGCACATGCCAGAAGATTGCGGCCCTACGGTTCGTCGTGATGAGCGAAGCCATCGGGATGGACGGGGCGATTTCCACGTTGGACTTGGTGATGATTGAATCGTAGAAGATTGGACGTGCGTCATAGATTGCACCCCAGCGGCCGAGAGTAGAACCGAAGCGGCTTGCCGGAGAGTCAAGCTTGAGCACCTTCTCGATGCGAGAGTCAGCCACACCATCGAACAGAGCGAAGCAGTCCTTACGGAGTTCGCATATACTGAGGATAGCCTGCATGAGCTGGGTGTTCAGCGTCTCGTAACCCTTCAGCCCGAAGTTGTTCAAGCCAAGGCCAGCACCGACGAAGAATGTAACGTCGGACTTGTCCTTGTCGAGGAACAGGTTGAAGGCGTTAGAGAGCGTGCTCGTAGACATGTTGTTGAGCGGGTCATAAGTCCACACCGCGTTGTTGATAATGGCCGGGTCTTCAGTGTTGAAGGCCGGGGCGATTGTCGTGCTAGACGGGATGGCCTTGAGCGTGCCGTCCGGCTGAATTTCGCCTGCGACAGTAGCGGAGAGGTCATAGGAATTGTCCTCACGGAACATTTCCATAACACCGCTTTCGTTCAGGACGAAGTATACACCGGAACCCTCGAGTTCGATTTCGGCGGAATCACCGATGTAGAGCTGCATGTCATTGTAGACATACTTGACCACGGTACCGTCGAATTCATAGAGGACACCATTGTACATGTACGACACGGAGAGGTACAGCCTTGCGACCGCTTCACCCTCATCGGTGAGGTCATACACCTTCACGGTATTGCCGGTGAAGTTGACATCGATGTAGCGGATGTTGGCGAGGCCAAGTCCAACGAAAGTAGCACCAATGTTTGTATCGGTGAGAACCTTCTCGGAATGGTCAACAACAAGCTTGTTTCCGTCCGTGGTCTTCCAGTTGAGATAGGTGAACACAGCCGTCTGAGTTTCTGCCTCAGGGTCCTTTTCCGCAACGAAGGTGCCATCGAGAGCGATAGCAGGAGTCGTGTTCTGGACATTGACAGGAACCATGACCGTGTAATTACCAATCATGTAGATATCGGAGAACCCTTCGGTCATGGTAACAACCATGTCGCTCACCGTACCATCGAAGGTGGACGGCGGAACGTCATGACGGGCGGTGCCTTCTCCATCGCGTGTACCTTCGATTTCATAGTTTTGCGGGATGCGAACCGTATAGGTGCTTCCGTCAATCTTGGTAACCGCCAAATCAGTGTAGGCCTTGGTCACGTCATCGATGGTAACCTTTGCAGTTACCTCGTCACCAACCTTCACATGCTTGGCGTCGTCACCGACGGTAGCAGCAACATCAAGTGCAGTCACAGTGTAGAGAGGCATCTCCTCAGATTCTGCTATAACAAATGACGGGTCAGTGATAGTCACTCGATTGTCATCAATCACGCCTTCAGTTACAGTGCATACCGGAGCAGTACCGCGCTGCTGCGGCTGAGCGTCTGCCGGGAATGTAGCAGTGAATGAACCATCGCTGCCGACCGTACCTGTTGCAGTCTTGTTATCGTAGGTCACCGTAATCGTGCTATCTGCATACTCAGTACTCACGGAACCTTTAACAGAAGTAACCGTATACACCGTGGTGCCACCAGCACGCTTCAGGGTGAGAACGTAGCTCACTTCACCAGCAGTCATCTTGACCGGAGTAGTGCACGTATCGGTAGAGGCATACACAACCTTGTTGGTCTGTGTCAGGTTGAGGAGCTGGAAGTTCAGGTCCGTAGCATCAGACGGAAGAGCTGCATCGCCGATTTCATCATAGAATTCGACGGTATCAGTAATCGGGTCAGACTGCTTGACCTTGCCGAGCCACAGGATGTTATCATCACCGAGGCCGCTATCCTCACCTTCTTCAAGGGTCAGGTTAACGCTGGAACGCGTAATGGCCACGATATCGTCCGTAACGAATTCGAGGGCACCACCCGGAGTCAGCTTGAGGCCCTTACGTGCGTTACCGTCCTTGTCGGCAACAAAGATGATTTTGCCGGCGCTGTCCTTGGCGATGTCGCCAAGAATGTTGGCGTAGCCATAGCCAAGCTCTTCGCCGCGCATGATGGAAACGAGTTCGCTAGTAACGCTAGCGACCGTTGAACCGTCAGTCACAGTAAGAATCTTGGTTCCGACGCTGTCAACCCAGGCAGACGGCACGGTGTTGTCAAGCGTAAGCGCTTCAGCATCGAAGATAGACGCGTCAAGTTCCTCTTCACCGATATAGGTAAGCTGGAATTCGGTCTGCGTTTCCGAATCCGTCTGGCCAGTAACCTTAAACGGGGCAGACTTCTGGGTTTCCGTGGAACCAGAACCCGTAGTCCACTCGATGGACACAGAGTCGCCCACCCAGATTGCATCAGGGTCAGCCACGACAACCGTAGCACCAGTGCTGGTCTGCGTAATGCTCGTAACCTTCGTTCCGGCCTGTGTAGCCACTCGGACATACACATCAATGGAATCCTGGTCATGGAACACGATAGAACTACCAGCCGGGATAGTCTTGAGCAATGCAAGACCATCTTCGTCCAGATGGAGAGAACCGAAAGTCTTCGCACCCTGTCCGGCAACAGCGGTCTTAACCGTCAGGTAGTCATACCCATCGGCGACGGCATTTGCGTCATCATGGTACAGGAGTGTTACCGGAGAATAGCCAAGCGCCAAGTTATGGGCAGTCTGTTCATCCTCGGCCTTCAGGTACACCGTCTTGTCCACGATGTTCGTGACACGGAAAGTGCTGAGCGTAGTTACACGGCCAGTCGCCGGTCCGTAAACGATGTCATCGACGGCAAACCCCACCTTGCCCTTAGTAGCAACAGTGAGCTCACCGAAGCCACGACGGTCATCCTTCATCTGGTCCTTGTCCAGTTCGAAGCTGGTGTAGGCACGGTTTGCGCCGCTCGGGTCAGCGTTCATCAAGGCGAACATGACCATGTCGGTCTCGCCACGGGCAGAACCGCCATTGCTCACAAAATTCTTCTTGACATTAAACACATCATCGGCAGCATCAACGTTGAAGTTCACGTTGCTGTTGTTGACGATGGTCTCTGCGACGTTGTTAATCTTACGAGTAACACCGAACTTCGCAGCACCGTCGGTCTTGTACCTCGTGGACGCGAAGAAGTCAATCTTCATCGAGGTCTTGTCTGTGTTTTCCTTGTTATTGACCGCGTTACGGTCGAAGGACACCACGTAGGTATCCGTCTTCAGGTCACGCTTGAAGTCGTCGGTACGGTCGATTTCCTCGCCGTATGGACGCACAAACTCGACATAACCACCTGCGTTCAAGACGGCGCGGGTGGCGTACATGCCCTGGTTGTAACGACTGTTGTTGAATCCGAGGCCAAAATACGTGTCCTGCTGGGCGGTGTTGGTCAGGAGCCGAATCTTGTTCAGCTCACCCCTAGGGGCAAAACCAACGACACCAGCAACCGCATTCGGGTTCTCGACCAGGCTATATCCGGAACGGTCGTGGAGTTCAATGCGTACCCCGGGCGCTCCCATACGTGTTGCCATAATCTACCTCATGGTTTGGTTAATTATTCTGGCGGAAGTTTATGCCGTGGTCACATTTTTTTCCACTTTTCGGGGCAGAAGGCAATAAACTTGGTAAAAACGGCCCAAATCGGGGGTAGAATATATGGACAAAAGGGAACTTAACCGGAGAATCAATGGCTTGAAGGACGCCTATCCGGAAGAACTGGCCCTCATCGAGGGTATCCAGGACCTCCTCAACAAGAAGGTAGAGGTCATTTCGGAGAAGAACCGGCAGGCCCTGCGCCAGTTCCCGATGCAGTTCACCCGCCGGGTAAGCCTCGGCGATGGCGAATGGACGACCACACTGCACATGTGGGCCGACAACATGGTCGACACACTCCTGGAGATTGACCCGCTTGTCCTGACATGCACCAACTCCAAGGGCGAGAGCGTCCTTCACGCCCTCGTCTTTGCAGCGACCGGACGCTTCACCCAGATGGTCAACTACGACCTCATCCAGAAGATGCTGGAAAAGAATATGAGCTTCATCGAGATGACCGTGCCGAACAATGTCAACTCAAAGGTCGAGGGAAACGCCTGGGTATGCAAGGACGCCCTCCAGAAGACCCCGATGGACTACCTGGTAGATTTCGCCAACGGCGACGGTGAGGCCGCCCCTGACGAACGGCTTCAGCAGATGCTATACGATTTCGGCTCGACCCCGGCAATGGAACCGCCTGTCGACAATACCCCGCAGATGCCGGTTACCGACGAACAGCTCATGATGGTCGACCAGCAGAGTGGAGTCGGACCGGACGGCCAGGTCAACCCTAACGCCGTCCAGCCGGAACCGAAGACCAACCTCCCGGATACCCCTGACCTTACCACGGCGCAGAAGCAGCAGGACGCGGCAAACGCAGGGGCTAACCCCGAAAAAGAAATAAGCGCGGCCACACCGGTCGCGCAGGCTGCCGCAAACGGCAAGCCGACTGAGGAAGAGGAAAAGGACGCTCCTATCCTCGAGACTCTTCTTGGGATGTCTTTGTAGCCTTCTGGAATTCCCGCTTCACCCGGTTGACGCCGGCAGCGATTCCGGAATCCTCAACGAAATGACGCATTGCAGAGCCGTCGCGTAGGGCTTCCACTCGGAAGCCCTTCTCTATGGCCAGCTTCGCCTTTTCCTCGTCGAGGCCGAACTTCTCCATCATGAACTTGACGTTCTCGTCCAGCTCACTTGCCTTTTCCGTTGACTTTGGCTGCGTGGACTTTTCTGTTGGTTGTTTTCTTTTTGCCATAAAGCTCCAGTAGCTTTTCGGGCTCGAACACCCTTATGTACTGCTCCTCTATCTTTTCCAGGTCGAACACGCCGTAGCGCATGCTGCGGACCACGTCGTTGTTGCTGAGACCGGTAACCTTCATGATATGCTCAATCTGTTCCTTCTTCTCCTTGATGGCGCTACCCTTGGCCCTGCACCACCGGGTATCCATGCGGACACGGTTGAGTCCCTGCATGGCCATGGCCTGTATGTCCTTCGGGAGATGGGAGAACGAGAGCTCGTTGAACTCGTGCGCCACCTTGCGCATCTTCGGGTCCATCGATATGGCCTGGACTACGTTGTACAACTGGAACTCGTCCTTGTCAAGTTCCGTCACCGGGAGCCCCTGCTTGCGCTCATCGAGGAATCTGAACGGGTCAAACGGCATTCTGCACCTGCGGTACCGGTTGTTCCACCTGGACCGGCTGCTGCACCGGGTCCAACGGCATCTTGCCAACCATCTGGCACTGGGCAATCATCATCATGACATCCGAAAGGAATTCCATGAGTGTCACCTCCTGGTTCACCTGGGACTGCGTGGCGCGGACGGCCTTGCCGAGCATGGAAGCGAACTGGATGTACATGAAGTCAATCTGCCCGTTGTTCGGAAGCGGGATGCGGTTCATGAAGTATAGCCCGAACGGGATGTAGACACTGCGGAAATCGTTTACGTTGGCCGAGATGAAATACCGGAGCTTCCTCGGGTCCATCATGATAGTCAGCTGGTATATGTTCTTGATGGTCTCCTCGCGGATGACATTCGGGTGCCCGACGATGCTTCCGTTGTTTTCAAGGAACGTAAGGTGCATCGCGTTAATCATCGAACGGATGTCCGGGTAGCATGCCTGGATGGTCTCCACCAGGGTATCCTTGGAGACAGTACCTCCGGTGAACTTTGTCTCCTCAAGTGCGATATGCTTGAGTCGCTTGAAGATGCGCTTCTTGTACTCGCTGTCGTCGCCGGGATGGTCGAACGCAATCGGTGTACAGCGTGACCTGATGGCGTCCGGGATTCTCCAAATCTCGTTACAGGTAAGGATAAAGCGGAGGTTGGACGAGGTGGCCTCGATAAGGGACTGAAGCTTACGGTAGAAGCTCTCTGGGTTGCTGGGATGGTCAGCTTCATCAATCACATAATACTTCGGGAGCCCGTTACCGGAGCGGTACATGCCGCCTTCCTCGATGCTGTCAAGGATTTCGGAGTCCCTCTGAGCATACAGGACGACACGCTCCGCACCGAGCATAAGCGGGAAAGCCTCGGCCAGACTGGTCTTGCCGGTCCCCGGTACACCGGAGTGGAATATGTAGTTGTTGTATCCGCCAAGCCTGAGGGCATTGCGAACTATGGTATCGAGTTTCTTGGGAAGAACAATCTCGTCCAAGTTCCTTCCACGGTGCTTCTCTACCCAAGCCAGGGTACGGTCCTCGGATATATTAACTTCGGCACTAGCCTGAACCGGCATGCCTGTAATCAAGTCTAATTCGTCAGCCATAAGTCATTCCTTTTACTTAAATATAGCAATAAACTGCCTATTATGAAAACGATGGCGAAATTTATCAGGCGAATTGCCGGTTCAGACCGGAAACTTTACGAACAGGTTACGGGTATTTACCGTGGACTTTTCGAAAATTCCGCCACCGACATCAACGTTAAGCAGATTGCCGCGCAGCCCGGAACCTGCCAGCAGGGTATCGTTCCAAACGAGAACCTGGCAAACGACAAAGAACCGCCAGAAGATGAAACCGTGGCGGCTCTGATGCAGAATTCATATGCTTCCAGATTCGGACGCGGAGCTGGCCCGGTTGTGAACCCGGGACGCACATCACTCGGCATGTGGGGCGGAACCGGCCCGCAGAACGTCAACGCTTCTACGGACGCGCCGGCATCCTAGCCATCCAATACATTCCTGATGTCTTTCCAGTAGTTATGCCACAGGAGGAACCTGTGCAACGACATGAACGCATTGTAGGCGGATGCCGTTAACGCCGCTATTGTCAGCAGCATGTTTCCGGCAATATCAAACGCTTCCATGTTAGCACGGACAGTAGGTTCCATTATATTGACCGCATAATTTGCCATAAACACAAAGGCAATTTCCAGGAAGAAGGCCGCTATGCATGCGTGGAACACCATGTCGAACATCCATTTGCCGGACTTTGTCAATTTACTTGGCATCGGATTTTTCCTCCTTCTCCTTGAGCGGCCAGCGGCCACATGACTGGAACTCGGGGCATTCGTGGAGATACTGGCAGTTCGGAACAAGAAGCCCGTCAAATTCCGGGTTCGTTGCAACAACCTGCTTGACTATCTCCCGCATAATCTTCTGGCAGTTCACCGAGGCCTTACCACAGAGTCTGCGACGAGCCATGAATATCAGTTCAGGCGCATTGACATACATGATATGGGATACAAGTGCACCTTGCGGAGCAGCATACCGGTCGTACTTGTCCTGACGGTCGTTACGTTGAGACTGCACAAAGTGTTCAACACCAGTATGATGCCGCACAAAGCAGACAGAATCACAGTACGGAATTTCCATCTTGATGATAAAATACAACGTACGGATAGGGGAATGGTCGGACTTCAGGTACTTACGCTTCAAAGTAAGTGACATTTCCTTGTCCATCACATAAGACTGCCCCATCGTGTTCAACGCCAGCAACTTCACCCACTGCCAATCCTCTTCAGTAGGGTGCTTCAGCACCTCTATCTTGAATTCACTCATAATATCTCCTAAATCAGTTCGAGCATTGCGTCGCTCTCGTCATATTCCAGTTCTTCCGGCCAGCCGACTGCAGTGAACAGACGGCCAAGAATCTGGGCAACGGAAACCTTCCACTGCTCATCCCAGTTGATATGGAACATGTCGATAAGACGCTGCGGGCATTCGTTTCCGGTGTAGCAGATGATGCTAACACCATAGTCCTCGTCCGCTTTCTTAATAAATTTCATCTTCTCGCCGGCCGTAATCGGTTCGTACGGTTCCTTGGACAGCACCGGGTCAGTCTCGATGAGGTAGTTCCACACGGAAGCCGCACGGCGTCTCCAGTCGAGCTTTCCAAGTTCTTCCTGGGGAAGCCTGCACTGAATCGGGTAAGGAATCGGTTCTTCCTTCATGCCGGACGGCATGGCGATGTACGAGTACTTACCCTCGCTGACAGCCTGGTAGAACTCACGCTTGATTTCGAGCAGGCGCTCGCGCACGACCGCCTTGTCCATCGTCTTCAGCATGAGCTTAACCATGTCCATCATACGTTCGCGGGAGAACAGCGTGGTCGAACTACGCACGATTTCAAGACCGGTCACCGCGAAGTCAGGCGTCAGTTCCATAGAGCCGATGCTTATGATGTTGCCTGCCTCGTCCTTCACCGGTTCCTTGTCCAAGTAGACAATGTCTTCGTTGGATTCGGCTTCGCATATGTACTTCTTTTTCGCGGTGACGATAGCCTTGTAAATACATTTCTCACGCTTGAGGAACAGCTCGTTCTTGAGGTATCCCCACTTGGTGGCGTAGGCAAGCATGAACTCGTCAAGCTTCTCTTCAAGGATAACCGCGTCCATCATACGGCAGAAGTCAGTGAGTCTGTAACGGCTGTAGAGAATGCGATGACCGTCACTGCCCCACACGATACCGTCGTGGAACATAATCTTGACCTTGGAAAGACCGGTCTTCTTGTCAATGGCGCGGTTCTCCGGGTCATGCCATGTATCGTGCGCGTACTTGTTGCACATGCGGTTGAAACACTTCTTTGACTCGAGTTCCTGTTCTTCGGAATTTCCGAATGTGAAACGTTCAACCTGCTTGTGTCCCTTGTAGACGATGACTTCAGTACCAGTACCTTCCTTCTTGTGGAACTCCTCGAAGAGGTCGCCCACCTTGCAGTAGAACGAGTCGGTATCACCGTGGGACATTCTCTTGTACAGGACCTGGCCTTCATCATCGAGCGTGGTGCCGAGATAATCCGGGTTAATCTTCGGTACGTACCCGAACGCGTCGATGAACCGCTGGTCGTGGCATACCTCCTCGTTGAGGTAGTGGGCCAGCTGCTCGATAGTGAACTTGATGAGGTTTCGGCCATACGCAGTAATGGATGCAGCATTGTCCACGTCGTACAGCGGGAAGTAGTTGGAGCCGAGCAAGCCGTACAGCGAGTTGCCGAGCACCTTGTACACCTTCTGCATCATGTCGTAGATGCCGGTCATCTCGTGGTCGCCCGCCTTCTTGGCGGCCTTCATCTTGTTCTTCAGGTTCGCACGACCGTCGAACAGGAGTCGAGTGACCTTCGGGACGATGCCTTCCTTGTCCTTCCTGAAGTAAACCCTGTACTTGCCATTGTGGGTCCACGGGCTCTCTATGAGCGTCGCCCTCTCTTCCTCGGTCATCACGTAGTCCATCGGCTTGATGACCTTCGTCTCCGGAGAGGTATTGAACGTCATCATGATTGACGGATACAGCGAGCGATAGTCGTACGAGACCAGCCATTCATAGAATCCCGGAATCGAGTACACGAATGCACCGGGGTATTCTTCCTTCTGCTGTTCCTTGTATGCAGGGAACACCATGCCGTTCTGGTGCAGGTAGTTCATCACGAACCCGACCAGCATCTTCTTGGACTCGAAAACAAATGAGAACGGGACGTGTGCTTCCGCAGCAGCGGTCACGCACAGCTGGAACATACGTTCCTTGAGCTCAATCTTCTTCAGCAGGCGTACGTCCTGCCAGTTATAGTATATGAATTGCGACCAGTGGTTCTTCCAGGACTTGTAGCCGTCGGGAAGCGGGGCCTTATGTTCGTTACAGACCTTGCCGCCGATGTAGTCCAACTTGTAGGAAGGTTCTTCAGAGAAAGTATACTTACGGTAGAGAGCCAGGAAGTCGATGACTTCGGTACCTGCAATCTGCAGTTCGCCGTCATTGTTCACCCATGCCTTCTTGAACTGGGCAGGGAGCCTGGACATGAGCTTCAGCTCGACGCCGAGCTTCTCGGCGCGGTTCACCATGTACGTGGTATCGTAGGAGAAGTTCCATCCCGAAAGGATTGCGACTTCGTTGTTTCCAATCTCGGTAAATAGCTTGCGGAGAAGGTCTGTCTCGGACTCGCAGAGGACGTACTTGCCGTTCTCCTTGGCCATGGCCTCCTTCACGTCATCGTCGATGTCACGGCCTACGCCATAAGTAACATAGTTGTCGGTAGCAGAAAAGTAGATGGTAACGCAGTTGATTGGGTACTCTGCGCGGTGTGCCGCCGGGAAGCGGCCTGTAGTCTCAACTTCGATATCGAGGAAGCAGATGTTAATCTTCTTCATGTCCGGCTTGAGCATGCCGGTGTTAGCATAGTGCCTCTGTAGAAACCTGGCCCTCGGGTCGATGTCGATTTCTGCCAGGTGGTTGTGAGGTCCGCGATATCTCTTCCTGATGTCCTGTTCGGGCGTGGAATGCCTCTGCACGGCATACATCTCCCTGCCGTAGATGTCCTTCATCCCGCAGGGCATTGCACCGAACTCACCCCTGTTGGGGGTGTAGAACGTGTTAACTATACGCTTCTGTTCAAGCGTCCCGTCGTCGTACCAGAGGAACAGGTTGTCCGTGTCCCTGTCGTGGTAGATTGCAGACCACATTCGGTACTGCTGTGGCTCCTCCTTACCGGATAGAACTGTAGCAGTACCGACAGCTCTCTGCTCCACCCTCGGGTCCGGTGGGGCCATTGTCGATACATTTTCCATAGGTTTCCGAAACCAAATATAGCAAGTTTTCAGGGCATATACAACAGAAAATCCCGGGATTTCCCGGGATTTATTAAATGTTCGAGTCGTTCGACTGACTACAGTTCTTCAGCCGTCGCAACTTCTTTAACGAAATCGTTGATTTCTGTGAAAATCGTGCACGCCTCTTCCGGATGCTGGTACGTGTAGTCTTCGTTACCTTCCTTGGTTGGTTTCAAGTGCTGGCGAACAGAATCATAGATTTTCTGCATTGTGGAGTCATTCTCCGGATTGAATAGCTTGCACTTCTTACCTTGCACCCACAGGTCGATATCGTCGGCCATATCCGAAGCATGTATGTCCGTCGCCAAGGCAAGCATCTCTTTTAGGCGCTTGGCGTATCCAACCACATTTTCATGCACATTGTCCACATAGACCTTTACCTCGTCAACCTTTCCATGCCTTAGCGCTCCACACATTTTTGCATAAGATTTTCCAGTAGGGGCAATCTTCTTTAGGCCTTCAAGATTTTCGGCAGCCGATGTCGGAAGCTTGCGAGTACCCATGTTGTCATCGTCAATATCCTTAGCAGTCAGCTTAGACATATATTCAAACATGTAATACAGAGTCCAAACGGCCGCGGAACAATCATTGATAATGGTTGTGGCAACCTCTTCGACACTAGACTTCGAGTTCGGGTCGCCTGGTGTAGCATATCCCTTTACACCACCGGTCATGTGCTTGATGCCTTTCTTCGCACGGTTAATCAAGTCACCGAAACCTTCATACATGGGCTTACCGGACATACCGTCTGCACTTTCGGTCTTGGCCTTGCCGATGTACTTTGAGATGGAGTCAAACTTCTTCAGGACTTTCTCCGCATCAGCCTTGCTCTTCTCGTCCACACCGAGACTCTTCACGAAATCGCGGAACATGTCAATCTTGCGCTGACGCTTGCTTTCCTCGGAGAACTTCTTGTTCGACTCTGCCTTGGAACGCTGTGCAGAGGCGGTGGACTTGGCAGCCGAGTCGAAGCTACCGGACTTGGCCTTGGGTTCACCCTTGGCTTCGTGGGAGGCGTCCTCGGTAACGAGCTTGGTAACCTGCTTGTCTTCCTTCTTCATGGTCACGACGTCGTTCTCGGTGACCTGGTCCTTGGTGCCCTTGGTTGCCACGGTGGTGCCCTTGGCGGCCTTGGACCCCTTGCTGAGGTCCGGGTTGGAAGCAGTCTTGGCCTTGCCGACCTTCTTGGAATCGGTCGTCCAGCTAGAAAAGTCCACCTTGGTACCCTCGAAAATAGCGGATTCCATCATGGGCTTCGGGTTACGCACCTCGTTGTACGGGCGCTGTTGTTCGATTGGCTGGTTTGCAATGCTCTCGAACAGGGAGAGCATATTATCTTCTTCTTCGAGGCTGTATGCCATGGTAAATACCTTCCTAGTTGGATTGTTTTGTTCGTAAGTTTATACAGCAAACATTAAAAACACGTAAAAAGCCCACCGTTTGGTGGGCATTTTATTAAAATCACTGTAAATTACTTGCCGTGAAATTTGTCAAGCGTAGCCTTGGCATCAGCCAAATCCTTCTCCTCTTCCGGTGTCAGGACCTCGCCGTTTTCCTTCTTCGTTTCCAGCGGCAGCACCACGTACTTATAAAGCATGGACATGTTCTGCCAAATCAAGCCAGGGGCTTGTTTCGACTCATCGGGAGTTCCATTCTGCTCATTGAATTTGTCCATTTCCTGGGCCAGTATTTCCCTACCCCATGCACTTTCCAGCTTGGGTTTTACCTTTCCATCGCCAGGCTCGCCGATGTGCTTGGAAATCTGGTCGAACTTCTTCAGAACCTTCTCGGCATCAGCCTTGCTCTTCTCGTCAACACCGAGGCTCTTCACGAAGTCGCGGAACATGTCAATCTTGCGCTGTCGCTTGCTTTCCTCGGAGAACTTCTTGTTTGATTCAGCCTTGGAACGCTGTGCGGAAGCAGCAGACTTGGCCTTTGAATCGAACGCACCAGTCTTGGCCTGAGGTTCGCCCTTCGCCTCGTGAGAAGCATCCTCAGTGACGAGCTTGGTGACCTGCTTGTCTTCCTTCTTCATCGTAACGGTATCGTTCTCTGTGACCGGCTTGTCGGTACCCTTGGTGGCAACGGTAGGTGCCTTTGCCGCAGCCGGGACACCCTTGACAGTCTTGTTACCCTTGGAAAGGTCAGGATTGGAAGCGGTCTTCGCCTTGCCGACCTTCTTGGAATCGGTAGTCCAGCTGGAGAAGTCAACCTTGGTTCCCTCGAAACAAGCCGATTCAATCATCGGGCGCGGGTTACGCACTTCATTGTACGGACGCTGTTGTTCGATTGGCTGATTGCCGATTGTTTCGAACATCGAGAGCATTCTTTCTTCTTCTTCGAGACTGTAGGCCATAATTGATACCTTCCGATTGGTTTGAATTAACCGTAAGTTTATACAAGATGTAACAATTTTATGTTTCACGCCAGAATAAACTGTACATCGAGGAACCCGATATGGACATAAATATCCCTAAAACGGCCACGGTAAGCCATGAATTGCCGATTTTCAATGAACTGAGCCAAGAATCAGGTCTCCCGGTTAGCGAGGTCAAGGCCCGGTTCCGCCGCAAGATGATTGAATTGCATGACAAGGCGCTTGATGACCCCAGCACCATGCCGATGGGCGGGGATTCCCAAGACATGGTCCATACCGCGATAAACGAGCTTCGCAAGGAACTGCAGCATCCGGAAGAACAAACTGACGACGATTCTGAATACGAGGACATCATGGGATTCAACCCGGATGAACAGACACCGGGTTCCGACATCTTCGGCGATGACGCCGGGTTCGATGACTTCGGTGACTTCGGTGCCGGTGGGGGCGGCGGATTCGGTGGTGGCTTCGGTGACGGCGGTGGATTCGGCGGAGGCTTCGGCGGAGGCATCGACAACATGGACCTCGGATTCTCCGACGAAGGCATGGATGCAGTCAACTCCGTTGCCGAGGAAGGGTTCGGCGACTTCGGGTCAGAAGATGATGGCGGCAGCGTCAATGCCATGTCAGAAATCGAGCCTGGTTCCTCGGACGAATCTTCGGATACAGAAACGGGAAGCGACAGTGCGCTTCCCAATGATTCCGACTTGGCCGAAGGCTAGTCACCGAAGTACATGCACTTTCTGGCGAACTTGCTCTTCTCACTGGCGAACGTAAGGAACAACCGCCCGTCATCAGAGTAGAGCATTTCCAGAACGGCAGTGCCAGCGTTTCTCACCATCATGGTACTAACGTCCATCGGTAACTCGATGGACTTTTTCGTATCCATCATCTTCACGCCGGTCATGGTAATCGTGCCGGCATATCGGTTTTCGAACCCGTACTTGATTTCCACGGTATTCTCGTCAAGCGGAATAAGTGTAACAGGGGCAATCGGGTCCTTGTAGTTCAACCCGTAAATCATGTCGATGGTAGCCATCATGCCGAGCGTGTCGAACTTCATGTATGAAGTCATGCCTTCGCTGGTGCCGGTACGGAGCTTACCTTCGCCGTACTTGTAGTTGATAGCATAGAGCTTGCCAGCAACACGAACCTTCTTTCGAGCAAAGTCGAAGTCGAACGAGCATACCGGGTCCGTGTTCACGGTAGGCATAATCTTGAACACATTTACAGGAATGGATGCCGCAAAGTCCTTCACGTCCTTCGGTGACTCGACACCGAGAATCTTGATGGTGTAAGGCAGCGTAGCGATGCATACGCGTTCATCACCCGTACGGAACGAGATTGTGCCTTCGGTGCATGCCATCTCGATTGTCTCGAAGTTGTAACATGCGTCGATAAGCGAGGATATCACCATCTGTTCGACCTGCACGGTGATGTCTGCCGAGAAGGCGTCGTCTTCCTCGAACGGTTCGAGCATCGGCAGGCTAGCCTCGGACTCAAAGCACTCCAAGCCTTCATTGTATGAAGAACCGATGTAAAGTCTTCCATCGGCCACCCACATGGCAACGAGACCATCCTTGACGCCCTTGTCGCACATCACGAAGAAGTCACTCAGGTTAACATAGGCATCGCGGTCTAGACATTCCGATTTCAAGGTAGAATCCACTAGCGCAGTAGCTCCCTTGTCAGTCGTGAGCTTCATGTACACGAGGTCATCTTCTTCATGGTTGACGAACGTCTCGATGTGTACCTTGCTGTCCTCTGCCTCGCAAGAAAACCCGATGAAAGAAACCGCTTCGCGGAAGCCGGTCACGGTATTGAACATTGTAAGTTTCGGTGTTGACATAACTTTTCCTCTTTACATCTCAGAAACTAATACAAAAATGCGGGAGCCGAAGCTCCCGCATATCGATAATCGTATTGAAATGGACTAGAACAGGTTGTCGAGTGAATCAACGGCCAGTTCGGTCTTGTCCTTCCCGGTTTCTTCCGAGTTGCTTCCATCTTCGGACATGTCGATGCCAGCATCGAGGTTGCCGTCATTGCCAACCATCGACTGTGCGTTGTCCATCCTGTCGCCCATCTCTCCGATACCGCCGAAGTCAACCGGGGCACTCTGGTCGAGACCCTGCCCAACGCCGGTGTTGTCATCCTGCGGGAACGTCATGGCGGCGGTTTCCTTGGCGACATCGTGCATTGCCGTACCGTCAGTGTTGTAGACCTCCGGGAACCACTTGCCGAGGTCCGTCTTGAACTTGGTGATATCAACCTTGCCGCCTTCGAGAGCATGGGCGAACTGCTGCAGCCCCTTCACCGGAAGAGTAGTATCGAGTGCCTTGTAGTCATCGAAGGAGAGGAACTGGTCCAGGATTTCATCAGGAATCATGTTCTTGACACCCGGGAAACCTTCATACCATTCTGTGGCAGACGGCTTCACGCCACCAGCCTGGTTGTCGTTGATGTAGTTGATTGCATCGGAAACAATCTGCGCCATGTTGTCCCACGCTGCCTGGGACAGACCGGAGCCGTTGGACGGGTCGCTCGGCAAGCAGAATTCGCGGAATTCCATTGTCTGGTCACCATTTCCGTTGCCACCGTTGACTCCATTGACAGAACCGGCATCCTGTGGATGTTCCGTTCCGTCCAGGCCGCCGCCTGGATTTCCGCCACCACCGAGGTCACCACCACCATTGGCAGAGAAATCTTCAGCACCAAAGTCTTCAGCTTCGAACTGGGCTTCTGCCTGCTGGCATACACCAAGCAGCTTCTGGAGCTTCCAGTCAACCGATTCATAGCGAGTGATGTTATTGGTGTCACCTGCGGCAAGACCGAGCGTATCATTGAAGTTGTCACCCGGCATCCTGACTACGCCGACACCGTTTATCATGTCGTTGCGTTCTTCGTCGGATACCTTGGTGATGAGGTTACGTGCGGTCTGGCGAATTGACTGTGCAAAGTTTCCCTTGAACTGGTCGGATTCGAGCGGCACGGTATAGAGAGTGCTGTTTCCGTCATCCAGTGCAAGTTCGACGCTGATATTTCCCTTCGTGTTCGGATACCTGAGGTTCATCGTCACAGGCTTGCCGTCGCACACGAACTCGCCGTTGATTGACGTCTTGTCCATGTCCATCCCGGAGAGGTTGAGTCGCATCGGGGAATATGACGTAGAGGACGTTGCCTCGGCCATAATCTTCACCGCGATGTCCTTCAGGGACAGATAATTCTTGTGCTGGAGAAGACTCTTGTTCTCGTACGTGCGGTGGTCCCAGTTCTGCTTGGTCTGGTCGCCTACCGGGCCAAGGGTACCTTTCATCATCTTGACGGAGGTAGTGCGGGCCGGTTTCACCGGTCCGCTCTGGGTCTTCGTATATTCGAAAGCCTTAGTAAAGTCTTTCAGGGAGATGCTGTTACTCACTGGGAACCTCGTAATAATCAGTTTCCCAGTAGTTTATATACTATTCGACCAGGCTTTCGTGGTTGATTTCGCCACCGTCGCTTTCCATACCGGCGACATACAGCGTAATCGGGTCGTTCGGGTCAGCCCCGGCGATTGACGAGAAGGCCTTCAGGGTGAGCTTGTCGCGCTTGTCGGTCTTGATATGGCGAACCTCGACCTCGTAGTCGGTATCGATGCCCTTCAGGATGTTCAGGTAAAGGGCGGGAATCTTGCGGAACTTGTCATGCGAACTGGCATAGGCGGCGTCAATGTTGGCTGCCGCACCCATCCGGGTACAGTTCCTCGGTATAGTATTGGTAATCTGCTGGCCGGTACGGCCCTTCATGTAGATGTTGACTTTGCTGTGGGTCAGAACCACCGAGACGAACTGGCAACCAGGAACCATCTTCAACTCGTCGCACATGGTCTTCAGCTCGTTACGGTCGAGGGCTATCGTTGCGAGGCAGTTCATCGGGTCCTTCTCACGGTCACATGGGACATGTCTAGCCTTCTGGTCGAACCTCGTCGGGTCGGCACATACTGCACGGGCAACCTTGGTCGCCATATCCTCGGAACCGTTCATGAACTTCACCATCGGGTAGACATGGCCGTTGGTAAGCGTCTCGTCCAGGACACTCACGGAAGCACCGGGGGTTCCCGGGAATCCGACAAGTTCGCAGAACCTGATGAATTCCATCAGCGAGGCGATGCATACCTCGTTACCACCGAAGTTGAGGTCGTTGGGACCGGCGGAGATATGGAGGAACGTCGCCGTCGTAGGCACGGTAATTCTGCAGCGGCCGTTACCCTTGAAGAATACGGTGGCCTTGGACTTGCTCACCATCGTGAGTTTCTTGAGCAACGCGAAAAACTGCGGGCTCATTGTGATTATCTGTGATTCCATAGGTTATTTCCCTTCGAGGCTCTCAATCGGCCTCTCTACAAAGTTAGCAATTCTTTCGACCGCCAGATTCATCTCCGGCGTGTTTGGACGTACAAAATACTCGATACTTGACCAGCTTTCCACCGAAACCTGCATCATAGGGATGCCGAACTTTCGGCAGATGCCGGAAACTACCGGCCCGAGCAGGCCTCGCTGGTCTCCCAGCTGCTGGAAGAAGCTGATGTATCCCAGTTCCGCCAGGTATTCCCCGCGTATCGCGACGAACGGCCCATCCATCACGGCAACGCGGTGAGCGCCGAACGTATCGGTTATCCCGTCAACCCTCTGGCGAGCCCCGGTAATCTCGCTGTACATACCGTAAGTCCCGTAGGAAACAGGGCACCTATCCCAGGAGCCGTCCGGAAGAAGATACTCGTAACCGAACGGGGCAACCGCACCTATACCATCGGGAACCTGTGCCAGCGTCCTGTGGAATGTTGGGTCCGTTATGATTGACGTGGCCGACACCAGCACTACCCATGATGGAGTCAGACGGACATCCTGCTTCTTGTAAATCTTCAGGGCGTTCATGATTGCCCTGGCAAAAGAAGGCGGAATCTTCCTGCGCCCGAAAGATATTCCACTGCTTACTCGGAAGAGGCACTCCTCCTTCGAGTTTGGATATTCGTCGTATTTCCCGCGCATGCCAGTCGTACTGAACAGGATAGTGACTATCGGGCGTTCCTCGGCGAAACGCAGCATATCGTTCCTGCTCGGACGGCTCTGTCGCGTTGCCGGTCCACCGGTAAGTATATTGCGGATTGCGTTGAGCTTGGCGGACTCCGCCTCGACCTTCTTCAGCGCCTCGCGCTTCTTGAGCATGGAGGCTTCCTTGCCAGCCTTGATTGATGCCGCGATGGCGGCTTCCATCTGCTCGACCGGGTTTGCGAACACCACGGGAGGTGTAGCCAGCTGAACTATGCTGGATAATTTCTTCCTAGTGAACGACAGATGGTGCTTCTTCCTAATCTTGACTTCGACGCCGGACGCGACAATGCGTTCAACGTCTTCCTTCAGCCAGCCCTTCGGCGGTGCCTTTACCGGGCCAGTAGCAGGAACAATCTCGTCCTTGGACATCACGCGCCTGCACTTCCCGGCGATGAACTCGTCAACCCAGCGTTCACTCTTGAGGAACTTGTACTTGATGGCACGGCGAGTATAGTAGTTCATGCCCTCGCAGTAGTATGTTCTCGCGTTGATGGTATCTATTGCGGCATCGAGCTCGGAGCGCTTGTAGCAATACTGGCAAGCACCGGTACCGACCGGGTTTTCCGCCAGTTTCACTATGCCCATCATGCGGAGATTGGCAAAGTGCTTCTCAGTAATTCCCATGTAGATTGCCGCAACACTGGAGGTCAGGTAATCCGGCAATGGATTCCTCCTGAACCACCTACGGCCTGACCGGCGCAGATACTTCAGCAATTCCGTCTTGCTGTACCTGTACGGGTCCTTGCGCTTCCTTGGCTCATACGAAAGCTCGCCTTCACGTGTCTTGCGCTTCAGGTTATACAGCTTCACGTCAATGAGTATCGATGCGGTTGCCCTGCGTACAGGCATCGTTATGTTGCTTACTATATGTTCCGGGAACCATTCACGGTAAAACCTGTCGATGTCCTGCCTGTATATAGCGGAATGCCCGGTTACCTGGGAAATGTGCGTCCTCAGTTTTCCGGCGCGAATGAACTGCGTAAGCTGTTCAGGTTTCAGCCCCATCTCAATCATTGCCTCGGCCTGAGAAAACTCGTGGAGAGGATGCAGGTTGTCCGGCGGGGACACACGGTACTTGGCGATAGCGTCCATCGCAGCCGTGTACTTGAACAGCTTCTTGTTGGACTTGTCGTACCTGAACGGAATGTCATCAAGAATACCGCTTGACCTGAGCTTAGGAGTAGGGATGTTGAGATATCTCGACAGCCACATGTAGCCGACGAATTCCGGCGTCTTGTTCCTATTCTTGTACGCGGTCTTGAGGATAGCCGGCATTAGAACAATACCTCCGGTTTCCTGAAGTTCTTCTGTTCCTTGAACTTCCTGATTCCCTCGAACCTCTTCTTGGCGGCTTCCTTCTTCATGTTGCCGTACTTCAGGGCAAACAGTATTCCTGCGGCTTCCGGGTTTCTAACCCTGGCCTCTATTGCATCTCGACGTACAAAGCCTTCCTCGTCAACAGGGAGTTCTCCTGCCATCACTGCACCGTTGATGTCCTTGCTCCTGAGACCTTCCCATGTAAACCACTTGTACCCAAGCTCGCACGTCTTTGCGCGGGCCTCCTGGCCTTTCTCGTCATTGTCCCAAAGTACGACGACCTTGTCCTTGTTCTCCAGAAGTCTAGGATTTTGAGAGATTATCTCGTTGAAGTGCTGGATGCCGCCGATTGCTATCGCGTTATGGACAAAGGTAGAGTCTATCGTACCTTCCAAGATATAGATTGGTTCATCGAAGTTGATAAAGTCTATGTTGTACGCGGTGCGCTTAACTCCGGTAAAGTTCCTGTAACGCAGTGGGTTCGCCTGGTCTATGGCCCTCGCGTCGAACTGCCCCCACTTGCCACCGAAGTGGTAGAACGGGATGATAATTCGGTTATGATATTCGTTCCCCGTCGGATGGCCCTTGGCATCAAGAACATAGTTACCGTTTGCATCGCGGTTGAGGAACTGGTCACCCTGCAGGCAGACAAACCAATCGGAGTACACTTCCTCTCGTATGCGCCTGTGCTTGCAAATGTTAAGCCCGGCAATAGCAAGCGGGTGGTTTGATAGAATGGGAATTATCTCGCCTTCCTTGAACGGAAGGGATGCATCGGTAGGTCTAGGAACGACCGGCAACGGCGTAGAATTATCACGGTGTCCACGGTTCGGTCCGAAGGCGTTGAACAGCAGGCGACGATATGCATCCTCGTCATGCTGGTGTAGCCATTTTGCGAATGGCGTAAACGGTGTACACTTGTAACATACGAACTGCCACGTGTCCGTGTAGATATACGCCTTCTTCTTGTTTGGCCTATTGAAATCGCCGCATTCTGGATTAGGACACACGAAATTGTAGTAGTTCGGATTGGTGTCGTCCAAAGCAAACTCCGGGGCACCAAACTGCTCCCTAATCGCGCTGTCGTAGACCGCCGCGGGTATGTCGTCATAACTGATGGCCATATCGTATACCCAAATATAGCAATTTCTTCGTATATATGCAACAATCCCGCCCGAAACAGGCGGGATTGCATCGATGGTTAGTTTCGCTAGTTTGTACTAGAACGGGAGGTCGTCATCGCTATCGGTTTCGACGATAGGAGCCGGACCTGCCGCCGGTACGCCCTGCATTCCCATCTGAACCGGCTGGCTCAGAGGAGGAGCTGCAGGAGGAACATAGGTCTGCTGTGCAGGGGCTGCAGGAGCCGCAGGGGCCGCAGGAGCAACCGTAGTAGCCTGCGGGAACACAGTCTGCTGAGGCTGGACACCCATGGCCTGGAAGCCGGGGTTCATTGCAGGAGCAGCTGGAGCAGCGGGAGCAGCCGGCTGAACCGGGTTCATCATCTGCGTCGGAGTCGGCGCATATGCCGGTGTTGCCGGGGTCTGCGGGACAGGCATAGGTGCCTGGGCGTTGGTCGGGAGGACCTGAGCCTGGACCGGTGTTGCCGGGGCCTGTCCCATGAACGCGGCAGCGTTGTTGTTGGTGGTAATCTTAGCGTTGGACGGGACCTGCGGGATAGCGTTCTGAGCACCGGCATATGCACCAGTCTGGAACGGCTGAGATGCATAGGTAGCGCCCATTGCAGGAGCTGCCGCGGCCATTGCCGGAGCAGCACCCATAGCCTGACCCTGCGGTGCATTGTACCCGCCACGGTTACCGGACATAGCACGCTGCTGAGCAAGTTCGTTCGCTTCCTTCCAGAACTTCTGGAGGTCCTCGATAGCCTGCTGAGGAGTCGGGATGTCGGCGAAAACGAAGTTGAGGTCATGACACTGGTCGAGGATGGCAAGTGTCGACTGCTCGTCAAACACGGCGACCGGCTGCTGGGTAGCCGGGTCAACCACCGTCTTGGCGAAAAGCGGAGTCGGGTTCTTGAGGAACGCGCTGCCCTTGTAGGTCGGAGCGCCCTTGCGACGGCCGTTGCCGAAGGACTTTTCGGCATCCCAGGTTCCGACGAGGTGGTAATCGTAACCGCCCATCGGGTCATACGGGATGAACGCGTCGCCAGTGTCGACGTCGATACCGTTGCCGGTATTGCCCTGAGCAGCCTTAGTCTGCTGTTCAATGAGTTTGTCGACCGGGTCCTGGAAGGCGGCATGCTGGTACTTGGAGTGCGGCCAAACCTTCACCTGGCCGTTAAGTTCTGGGTGGTTGACATCCTGGCGAATGAGGAAGTTGCCGTACCATTCTTCTTCAGGCAACTGCTGGAGGTAAACCTTCAGGCTATCCTTCGTAGCACCGGGCTGTTCCTTTGCTGCACCGTAACGAGCCCATACGTCTTCGCAGTACGGACAGTTCCTGACGCCAGGGACGTTCTTGCAGCACTTGAAAACTCTTGTGAGTCCGCTGACAGTGTCGCGGATACGGTGAATCTGAATCATCACGTACGGATAGGCGTTCACGTCCCTGCCGCGAGGAAGGGCACGGAGAAGTGCCTCGTACTTAGTATTGTCCTTCGTTACGCGAGGACGCCAGAGTCGCGGGTCCGTTTGTGCCCCGCCTTGGG